>Ga0316610_1000084_pt1 | contig 24872 bp, 25 predicted proteins | sample MIS2017111B_MG_FD_207677 | JGI IMG/M metagenome (GOLD analysis project Ga0316610, IMG submission 207677) | Microbial mat bacterial communities from Middle Island sinkhole, Lake Huron, Michigan, United States - MIS.2017.111B | ecosystem: Environmental > Aquatic > Freshwater > Lake > Sediment... | reverse complement strand
TGAGTAAAACCTGCGGATGCTGAGTAAGACCAAAACTGAGTTCGCTTAGTCTAGGCTTCGGCAAATGAAAGAGGAAGCCCGCACTCTATTTTTTGTTTACAGAAAAAATGAGTGTCGGGTATGTCACACCGTGAAGAATGGAAAGTTTTTTAAAAGGTTTCTCCTTGATCCTAAACATCAATCAATTACTGCACAACCAAAAACATGAAATTCCTTCCCATCAGTATAATTCCGCAGCCCTACTATTGAGCGTTCCCTTATCAGTCCAAGCCAATATCAGTAAATCTGAATCTTTTCATAAAACCTTTGAAGAGATTAGTAATCAGCCCTGTGACGATCGCAAATCAGTTGTGGAGAAAGGCTCTGTATATAACGCTTGTACCGCCAATGCAGGTGGTCTCGGTCAATTTAGATTTATCTCGGCATCGCAACATATAGCAGAAGCTCCAGACGTGGGCGGCATCGTCTATTGGTACTATCTCAATGGGAAGGTTGCCGCAGTCACTTTTGCCCACGATGGAACATCATTTATGTTTGATCAGAATGGCAAATTGCAAGCACAATTAATTTTCGCCCAAAAGGTGATGGTCAATGGAAGAGAACAGTTTCAAAAGCGCTCAATCGGCACTTTCTTTACCAAATCAGAACGCGATCGCCTCGAAAAAATTACTTAGGCTAATCCCAAAGGTCGGTACTCAGCATGAAGCTGAGCGTTGAGAATAATGGCGGCGATGCTTTCCATGCTGTATTGCATCAATACGGCGATCGCTTCGTCAAAATGGTTAGCCTGAGCATGGGTCAACGTAATCACGCCGATGATATTCACGCCATAAATTAAAGGAACTGCTAGAGCAGAGCGAGCTTGGTAGGGTTGATTGGGCAACTGCACCCAACGATCATCAGCGATCGCATCGTAGATAATCCCCATTTGGCGATGGCGCAAAGTCCAACCCGCTAAACCATCATCTAAAACCTTAGAAATTAGTGAATCTTTGAAATCGCGAGTCACAGCCCCCCTTGCCAAAATACTTTCGATGATTACCCCATCTTCATCAATCAAAAAAATACTACCTTCATCTGCCCCAGTGTATTTAGTTAGGGTTTCCAAGGTATTTTTAAGCGTAGTTTTGAGAATGAGACTACCGCTTACCGATTGAGCATAGGAGATAGAATTTTTGAGCAAAGTTGCCTGAATCTGCAATGCAATTTGAGCCACAGTTAGCAAAGTATGAGCTTCTAAATTGCCCTGAAAAGGAACTGATTTTAGACTGTTGAGCAATAATGACTCCTGCAAACTGGTCGTTTTAAGGTTCATGTGCGATTCTCTTTTGGGGCAGGTTTTAAAAAATTTAGCGAGTATGGCTTAATAAATTGCCAATTCAATCCTTGTGTGCTATAAATCTTAGCCTAAATCCCCCAATGAATCGCACCTATGAACGCCACAGTAAATAACGTAGCAACTCGCTCTGAGAATGTAATGGCAAATGCAACCGCCAATGTCGCGGTAAATCTTCAGCAGGAAATAAATTTACTTAAGGTCGAGTTAGAACACAAGGATCTGCTAGTCCAGCAGCTTTCAGAAGAGCTTTTTCGCTTGGTGAAGGGAAATACCGCCTTTTTGCCTAATGTTGAGGTGCATGAACAACATGCCGAGGAGATGCGCTTTTTAGAGCAGAAACTAGCCATGGTCGAACATCAACTCATGGCGACTCAAGCGCAAATCCAAGAACGCGATCGCGAAGCGGTCGAATTGCGCCAAACCATCCAAGACATGAGCGATCGCAATCGGATGCTAGAGCAAGTAGTCCAAGAGTTGCCCAATATTTATCGCGCTAAGTTTGCCGAACGGATCGTCCCGATCAAGCAAAAAATCGAAGCCTTACAAAAGGAAAATCGGCAACTACATATCGAATTGCAAAGCCTCAGTTTCCGCCTCTCAGGTCGTACTACCCGTCGCTCTAACTCTCAGCAACGTCTAGAGCTACCGAGGGTCATGCCCGCCTTGGGCTAAAACAAAAAAGAAGCGGCGCATCGCGCCGCTTCTTTTTTGTTTACAGAAATTGAAATAAGCGATCGCGTAAAAGATTAATAACATTGACTTTTTCTGTAGAATTAACTTGAAAGGCTATAACTTTAAAAGTTTTTTAGCGATCGCGAAAACAATTACTTCTCAGTAAGAACAATTAAAAAGTTAGCAAGATTTTTTTACGAATAAATTTGAGGATTAAACCCGTATGAGTAATAGCCCCGAAGCCAAGACCGATAGCCCTAAATCTGAAAATACAGACAAATCTCGTCCTGCCAAAGCTAAGTCTGAGACTGAAGCAACCACTAAAACTGGTACTGTGGATATCGCAGCCCTAGCCGTAAAAGAAGAGACTAAGCCCGTCGTCGCTGCATCGATCGAACAAAAAGGATCATTAACTGTGACTGAAACTCTCAAGCATTATGGCGATCGCCCCATTAGTGATGGTGGCTTCCGCGCCTTTGAATATTTCAATAGCTCAGGTGAGCGCCCCATCGAAGCTAGCAAATTAGTAGTTAGCAGCACTTACAACTCCATGGGCGCAACCCGTCCGATTAGCAGTGGTGGTGTGCATGTGACTAGCACATTTATGTCCTCTGGCGAGCGTCCTATTGTCGAAGATGGCTTTGTAATTGTCGAAAAATTTTACATTGCTGGCGAGCGTCCCGTTGGCTCCTCAGGTTTGGTAATTAATGACACTTACTCCCAAATGGGGGGTACAAGACCTGTAGCCTCTAATGCGATCGACAACGCAGGACTGATGGGTTACATTGACTAATTGTCTGGTAATTTAAAAAGCAGCACCCGTGGGGTGCTGCTTTTTATAGCAATGGGTTTCCACTTTATTAGCAAGTTTATTAGCAAGTTTATTTTCGCGATTTTTAAGATCTGATGGATACAAAGCTGACTGCGTTAAAAGATAAGTTGTTTTCAGGAAAGGAGGCAAACCAATTACCTGCGATCGCCGAATTAGCCAGCCTCGGAGAAGAGGGCTTACAAATATTAGATGAATTTATTCAAACCCGTAAGGACGCTAATAGTGAGGTGACATGGATCGATGGTAAAATTCACCAAGTACTATTGCAAAGCGATTTGCCAAAGGCGAGCGAGTTAGCGCAGGTTCATTATGCCAATGGTGTAGTCACGCTCAAATCTGAGAAGGCGATCGACTATCAACCAATTCAGGTTTTACTGGCAAAACAAGACTTTGAAGAAGCCGATCGCATTACTAGCAAAAAATTATGTGAAGCGGCTGGGGAAGCGGCCTTAGCGAGAGGTTGGCTATATTTTACCGATGCAAAATCAATTCCCGTTAGTGATTTACAGACAATTAATCAACTTTGGCTAGTTTATTCCGAAGGTAAATTTGGATTTTCGGTACAGCGCAAAATCTGGCTCAGTCTGGGTAAGGGCTGGGAAAAATTTTGGTTGAAGATTGGCTGGAAAAAAGATGGCTCATTTACCCGTTACCCCAATGAGTTTATTTGGAGTATCGACGCACCAAGAGGACATTTGCCACTATCTAACCAATTACGGGGCAATAAGACAATGCAGGCGATTTTTTCCCATCCTGCTTGGTAATAAAAAATAATAAAAAGCACGCGCCGCGTGCTTTTTTATTTTTTAGTTAATACATGAATGTAATCACATTAATTACATCAATAACTAATGTTTCTCGTATAATTATTGGGTACAAGGTATAAATTCTAAGCCAAGTAATTTTTTTGATTATCGAATGTCTAATCGGCGATCGCAAAATTATTTTCCTACCAATTTGAGTTGAATCATGTAGCGATCGCATTTTAAGTAACTGTTTGCAAAATTTTAATGAGGAATAGAAAATCGTGACTTGGATCCAAATTTTTAAAAATGGGTATATGTATGAAATGGATGAGCTAGGGAATGCCATCTCCTTCATTGATACAAAACAAGAAGTGAATAAATTGACCGATGCTTTGAAAAAAAGCAAAGCAGGCAAGTATGTTCTTGCTGAGCCAAATAAGCCATTCCCCACAGTCACTGCTCCTTCGGGCAGCTCGGCTACATCTGCGGCTCCAAAGGCAAAGCCTTTTCTTCGGCTCACAAAAACTGACAAGATCAATGGAGATGGTCTTGTCGAGCTGCTTTTATCCCTAGTCAAAGAAGGGAAAGCAACTGACAGCTTAACCATTATTTCAGGGCAATCATGGGCGCAGAACTTCCGTACCGCAGATGTTAGTCGCTCAGGATCGATGGAACCTCTTCCTGAAGGTTATTGGACGGTCGGAGATCTAGAATTTGCTAGTGGAGTCACAGGCAACTACAACGCAAGCTGGGGCGATGGTTTAGGTCCAGTATATGTTGAATTAAACTGTACTTCCCCTACTGGGCGCGGTGATATTGGTATTCATCTAGATGCTAATCAGAATGTTGCACCTGGTACGGCTGGATGTGTGGGAATTCCTAAAGCTGGCGGCGATGATCTTACCAATTTAAAAAAGTTTGTGGGTTGGTTTGCTAATTCTGCTGAAGCTCCTGAGCGTTTAGTCGTGAATTGGGGACTAGGAACAGTCGAGACAAAATAAAAGAATCACTCGATTTATTACAGCGCTTTACGCTTTCTTGAAACTCAGATAAATTTTGAAAAAGCTTGCAAAGCAAGCTTTTTCAAAATTTATCTGTAATACATAAAAATCAAATAATCGTTAATTTACGGAGATATTTTTGATGGGTACTTGGATTGATATATTCTCTGACGGTAAAGTTTGTGAAATGGAGGGTGATATTGCAGTTGGTGTAATTGACACCGACCAGAACGTAAAAGCCCTGATTCAGTTTCTAGAGGATAGTCATGCTGGAATGTATGCGATCGCACCTCCAGACAAAATCCCTCCAACAGTTGTAAAAACTACTACCTCAAGAGATATCCCTCGATGTGGTGTAGATCTGATCAAGGAATTTGAAGGCTATCACGATAAACAGGCTGACGGTGGAGCCGCCGCCTATAAAGATCCAATTTATGGTTGGAAAGTAGCTACGATCGGCTATGGAACTACTATATATCCCAATGGTCAAAAGGTTCGGCAAGGTGACATCATCAGTCACGATGAGGCTGAAAAGTATTTGAGATGGGAGATCGAGCAAATATGTCGTCCCTCTTTGGAAAAAATTCCAACATGGGGGCAAATGAACCAAAATCAACGTGGTGCAATGTATAGCTTTGCCTATAACTTGGGAAGCCAATTTTATAAAGGAGCTAATTTCACATCAATTACAACGGTGTGTGATTCTCCTACTCGTTGGAATGATAAACCTTGGATCGAAGAGCAATTCGTAAAATACCGTAATCCAGGGAGTAAGGCTGAAGAGGGGTTAAAGCGTAGAAGAATTAGGGAAGCTGCATTATTTTGTAGTTAATTCTGTCTCAGATTATACTCCCCTCCCACTCAAGGGTCAGAGGTGCGGTGCTTTGCGGCTCTAATCCTTGGGTTTTAAGGGTCTTGCGAGAAAATAAAATACCAATCCAGATTTTCCAGAATCGGTGGGGCGGCGAAGCCGCCCCACCGATTCTGGTTTTATATTTGGTACTTTATTAAGTCGCAAGTCCCTTAATCGAAATAATCCAAAATTGCTTGATTAATAGTTGCCTCACCTTGCATATCTAACTCCTTTGCATTCTCTAAATCTGGAGCCTGAAATGGCTCGCTTAGAAATGACCAATCACCTTCATAAAAATCTTGAGGCGAAATAATTAGATGATCAGTATAATTTTTAACTCCCGCAATCAGAGTTTCTGCTTCTAAGAAGCCTTCACGGGTCAAACATACCACAGGAATACCCACCCGCAGGGCTTCCGCTAATGTGCCATAACCTGGTTTCGTGACCAGCCGATCGCATACCACCATCAGATCCACAGGACGGAGGCGATCGCAATTGGCTTTGGTGAGATTTGGCAATTCAGGAGCATCGCGATCGAAGGTGATAAATTGCCAATCGGGAAACCTTGCCAGATTTTGATAGGGAATCGATTGCAAACTCAAGCCGCCAAAGGTAAGCATAGCCGTCGGGCGATCGCTGTCTAGATTAAATTTCTCACGCAAGTATTCAGGTGCATGATTAGGTTTCGCGCCAGTTAATCCCACATTTTGAATAATTGGGAAGGAACTCATCGGTTCCGCAAAGGGTAAACGAAACAGGCGATCGCAATGGCTATAGGTTTCCGATAGGCGATCGGCAAGTTCCATATATTTCCCTCCCCAATCACGATAGATAAAATCCCAGCCAAAATTGCTAGACATCCAGCAAGGAATTTGCGCTGCCTTCGCCATCTCCGCTACCATCGGCGGAATATCTCCAAAGATCAAATCCACTTGATGCTCTTGCAAAAATTTTACTTCTTCTGCAATTAAGTCTACTTTTTGCTGATCAATTTTTTGCCATGTTGCCAAGGTTGCCTCGCGATCGACTTGCAAACTATCAAGCTGAATCACACCCACATCAAACACCCGTGGGTGATAAATAAAATCACCCTCGATATATTCCTCCAATAACCAACGTGGAGCCGTCGTCGCAATGATCAGTTTAATTTCAGGCGATCGCTGTTGCAGGTCAGCCAGCACAGCCGCCGTGCGCGTCGCATGACCAAAGCCATGATTGGTAATTGCAGTATATAAAGTAGGCATTTACACGATAAACCTAATGCTAATAAATAATAAATACAGTATTTCATAGTGGTTATGGTAAGAAAGTTTATCTCCAATGGCTACAGACTTGCTATATCTCTCATCCAAACATTCGGCGCTCGCATTTAAATCCGCTATTCCTTTGACTAAGCGATCGCGCAAATCATCGTCAAGCTAGGCGCTCAATGGTTCAAGATCGATATATTCGCATAGGGTTTTTGGCTGTGGAATTAGCATCCCATCCTCTGCAAGAGATTCTAAGTGAAAAGCGATCGCTTCTTGGATCAGTGTTCTGACTTCATCGACGGTTTCAGCGACAGCTACACAACCAGGTAAATCAGGAACATAAGCCCCATAGCTGGTTTCACCAGTTTCAATTACTACTGCATATTTCATAATCTATTCCTCAATTTGTGCTTGTTTCCAAATACTTTTTAAAGTCCCGATTGGTACATCAATGCTGGGTTTACCCGAAACTGTTACTGCACCTAATTTTGTTGGATGTTTCAGTTGTCGATGGCTTCCTCTTGTTCTGACAATAGTCCAACCATCTGCTTCTAATGTTTTTAATACATCACGCACCTTCACAAGTTAAAAATCCTCTTTTTATTAAATTTTTTGCACTACTTAAAAGAATTTCCGTGAAGCCGTCCTATAATTTTAGCCTTTCGGGTGTGTGTTCACAGTATTGATCGAGAGTGATTAGGGGGCGATCAAGTTGGGGGTTGGGGATAAGTGGTTGGGGCATTAAGATTTTCTACTAGAACGGGGTGATTTAAGTTTTCTACGCTTGTTTGGGACTGGAACTACTAAGGTTTACAATTACCTATATATATTCTCTCTGCTATCTTCCACACACCCTCATGTGGTTGAAAGTTATAAATATATTCACAGTTGAAAGGTTTGCCGTTGTTATTGTTTTTGTTGTTAGCCTCTTTGTTGTTGAGAAAGTATTGAGAGCGACCGACAACTCTAACCTTAATACTTGCATTGTCTTTTGAGAGAACAAAATCTTTAGATTCTATTACTTTGTTATTTATAAATTTAAAATAAGCATCATTTTTTTTGAGCCAATCAATTGATCCTTTCTGATCACTACCTGCAATCAACTCACCATACATCTTGCCAGTTGTGTACTTTCTTGCATCTTCTTTGCTGTATTCTCCACCAACAATATTGTTTTTAGCCTCTAAATAGTTGTTAATTAATTCAACTGCTTGAAGTGAAGTTACAGTTGGAGTTGTGGTTAAAGTTGGAGTTGGAGTTGGAGTTGGAGTTGGAGGTGGATTTGCAGTTGAATTTTTTATTATCAAGAAAGCTCCAACCGAAATAATGACAAACCCTGCTGCAATTATTATTTTTCTAAGGTCTAGAAATCTATATAAAATAATATTGCCTAATTTCCCAGATAGCGCCAACCCTAGTATAATAAATCCAAAAATCATTATGAAGATTGCAGCTATATTTTGGGCAAGAAAACTAAGTACAATAATTGCAATTCCACTCAGAAAAACAGCCCATATACTTTCAGTATCCATAATTAACCTCACCTAATTTCAATGTTTGCATCTACATCGTCATACTCGGCTTAAACCACTCATAGCAACCAGTTGCACATCCTCATTTCTGATAATGTCTAAGGTTGACTCATCCTCCTAATCGTTAATTACTTGACCGATCTCTTTCTGAATGTTGCAGATCATCAACATCAAGCAACTGCCCGTCGTATCTAAGTGATATATGAACTCTATCAGATATTTTTTGGTTTTTATATAACAAAAAAGTAATGTTTATGAAGTTGTATCAAAGGATAGGTCACTAATTCTTGTAAAGAGGATATGGCTTTAATTTGCAACCATTTCGATTTTTCGCCTTGATTTACCTTTACCCGCAGGCGATCGCTGTTGCAGGTCAGCCAGTACAGCCGCCGTGCGCGTCGCATGACCAAAGCCGTGATTGGTAATTGCAGTATATGTAGTTCTGGATGGCTTTGCCATTTTGGTGGTGGTGTTTGCCGCTTTTGATGATTTTTTCACTCTGGCACTGTGGGCATTCCATAACTTTCTCCTTTGCTCTGCCTCTATTTTCTCATACCACTAATTCACTGACCAGTGCTGACCAGTAACCCTACGGGGCAAGCATATAGAATCAACTTAACAGAATTAGTTATTGCCACAAAATTAATCTACTCCACTACTTTGCATTTACCTAAAATATCATCTTATTTTCCAAAATTTACGCCTTACCAAGTAAGCGATCGCGCAGTAACTTAATTTTGTCGCGAAAAGCCGCAGCCTGCTCGAATTCCTGCTTCTTCGCAGCCTCTTTCATCTGTGCTTCCAATTCTCCAATTAACGTGGGAATATCATCAAGCGGAATCTCTTTAGCATTGTTCACCACATACTCAAGCTGACGTTCATTGAGGCGGCGTGATACTGAGAGAAAGTCTAAAATTGAATTACCTTCTATCGACTTCACAATTGATCGCGGTGTAATCTGGTTATCCTCATTATGTTTAATTTGAATGTGGCGACGGCGTTCCGTTTCGGAAATTGCTTTTTCCATGCTATTAGTCATGCGATCAGCATACATAATCACCTGTCCCGCAATATTCCGCGCGGCTCGCCCAATGGTTTGGATCAGCGATCGCTCAGCCCGCAAAAAGCCTTCCTTATCTGCATCCAGAATCGCCACAAGCGACACTTCAGGTAAATCTAAACCTTCTCGCAGTAAATTTACACCGATCAAAACATCAAAAGTTCCGCGCCGCAAATCTTGGAGGATTTCAATTCTCTCAATCGACTTAATATCAGAATGGAGATAACGCACTAACAGATTCTTTTCTTGAAAATAGGTAGTCAAATCCTCCGCCATTTTTTTAGTTAAGGTTGTAATTAAGACTCGTTCCTTACGCTTAATTCGCAATTGAATCTCATGATAAAGATCATCGACTTGTCCATCAGTCGGACGCACAAAGATCTCAGGATCGACTACGCCTGTCGGTCTGATAATCTGCTCAACTACTTGCTCGGAAACTTCCATTTCCCAATCTCCAGGGGTTGCCGAGACAAAAATACATTGCTTGACCATATCCCAGAATTCATCGGCTTTTAGTGGTCGATTATCCGCCGCACTCGGCAAACGGAAACCATGATCGATTAAGGTCATCTTACGGGCGCGATCGCCGTTATACATTCCCCTGATTTGCGGTATGGAAACGTGAGACTCATCAACAATCAGTAACCAATCATCCTTGGGGAAATAATCCGCTAAACATGCTGGGGACTCTCCCGCCTGCCGTCCTGCGAGATGCCGTGAATAGTTCTCTACACCATTACAAAACCCTACTTCTTGCAATAATTCCAAATCATATTTGGTGCGCTGTTCTAATCTCTGAGCCTCTAGTAATTTTCCTGCATTAGTTAATTCTTCAAGTCGGGTTTCCAGTTCTTCTTTGATTTCGGCACAGGCAATTTCAAGGCGATCGGTAGGTGTGACAAAGTGCCTTGCGGGGTAGATGTTCAGTGCTTCCATACTTTGCAGAATCTCACCCGTGACAGGATCAACATAGCGAATCGCTTCAATTTCATCACCAAAAAATTCTACGCGAATGGTGCGATCTTCATAGGCAGGTCCAATTTCTAAAATGTCTCCCTTGACCCGAAACTTACCGCGCCCCATTTCGATATCATTGCGCTCGTACTGCACATTTGTTAATGCTTTCAATAGTTCTCTCTGGTCATATTCCACACCGACTGCTAAGGGAATTGAAGCCTTGAGATATTCTTCGGGAATACCTAAACCATAGATGCAGCTTACGGAAGCAACCACAATTACATCTTTGCGCTCAAACAGCGATCGCGTGGCGGAGTGGCGCAGCATATCAATTTCATCATTGATCGAGGCAGTCTTCTCAATGTAGGTATCTGTAACAGGAATATAGGCTTCGGGCTGATAGTAATCGTAATAACTGATGAAATATTCAACAGCATTATTAGGAAAAAATTCGCGCAATTCATTACATAGCTGTGCCGCCAAGGTTTTGTTATGGGCTAATACTAATGTTGGCTTTTGATATTGGGCGATCGCATTGGCGACAGTCATGGTTTTACCCGTACCAGTCGCACCCAGTAGAGTTTGATAACGCAGTCCTTTTTGTAAACCATCAAATAATTGGGCGATCGCTTTGGGTTGATCGGCGGTGGGGGGCCAAGGGGTACGGATGTCGAACATGGTCATGAGATTTTTTAACTGAGAACGCTATCAAAATCAATGATCTCTATCATATCAAAGCTGACTAAAGAGACTCTACTCACTTCCCAGTGAATAATTAGGCGTGCGCGGCTTCGCCGCGCACGCCTAATTATTCACTTTGTAGCGCCTATTCTTTGGGTGGGAAGGGAGTATGATTAATCCATTTTGCCGAGTTTAAGCTTTCAGCCCGTAATTTATTACAGGGCTGCGGCGACCTCTAGCCAAATGCTAAAATTATTTGACTAGCAGTAGAGCGCTAAATCAGGATCTCGCATCTAATTCAGAGCAGAGGAAATTACGATGACTGCCATAACAATAAGAAAAGCCACTACCCCATCTTTAATCGTTGACCAAGACAGACCGATTGCGGAACACCGTGTGATCTTACATGAGGTTAGTTGGCAAACTTTTGAAAATTTACTCGCCGATGTGGGCGATCGCCGCAAAACCTTATTTCATTACCTCAATGGCACTTTAGAAATTATGTCCCCACTCTCACTTCATGAAGGTAGTAATCGATTTATTGATGACTTAATTCGAGCGTTTTCTGATGAGCTAGAAATTGATTTGCGAAAGCTTGGTTCTTTACTGATGAAAATTCCCGATCTAAAGTTAGGCGCAGAACCAGACTCTTGTTATTACATCCAAAATGAACCAATAATTCGCGGTAAAGAAGTAATAATTGTCGGACAAGATCCACCGCCTGACTTAGTTTTAGAAGTGGATATTACCAATCCTAGCGATAGCCGTTTACCGATATATGCTTTGCTAGGCGTGCCTGAAGTGTGGCGTTATGATGGCTATAGCTTGGAATTTTTAGCTTTGCAAGATGGCGAGTATGTTGCAATTGAGAAGAGTTTAGCTTTTCCTGATTTATCTGCCGCGATCATCGTGGAATATGTGCAGCAGCGCTTAATTTTGGGAGAGAGTGCAACTTTAAGGGAATTTCGGAAATGGGTACGGGCTAATTTGGTGCGATCTCATCCCAAAAAGTGCGTGGATTGATTACTGAAGTATTTTCAATTGGGTTCAATACGAGCAAATCATTGTCTCCAGTAATCAGATGAGAAGCATCGCCATTTAAGGCTAAGTCGATAAATTTATCATCTTTTGGATCTCGACATAATTGAACTTGATTTAAAATTTCGACAAACAACCATACCGTTTTGATGCGGATAGATAATTCATCAATATCGTCATGGTCAATATATTTAGAAAATTTTGAGCGACCTAAAACAGATAAAACTTCGGTGAGAGTAGCAGCAGAGTATAAAATTACGCCATTATCTTCTCCCCAGTTTAGGATTTTGACTGAAATTGAATTTGGCGATAAAATGGCGCTAACTAAGACATTTGTATCGAGAACTAAACGTATAGAACTATTGGTTGTCATTTAATAGTTCGTTTAACTTGTCTTCGGTTAAGCCACGTTTTTCAGCTTTCTTGCCAATATTATTTCTAAATTGTTGAAATTCTTGAATGTTGATGCGAGTAATGCGTTGATAGTTTTCGATAGACATAATCACAGCGACATCACGATTCTGTTTGCGGATCATCACAGGTTCGCGTTGGGCTTTGTCGATGACTGCACCAAAAGATTGTTTGGCTTCTGTTGCTGAGACAATTTGCATAGCTTTAGCTCCTTTTTCTACATTATAGACAATTTGTCTATGATTTATGATCGCGATCGCCCCTGATCTTCTAAATTTAAAGCTTTATGTCCAGAGATTTTAGCATTGTTGCAGACCGATAATTCGGCTCATCTAGTCTGGAAATCTCTCAAAAAGGTGGTCAATTTCGTCTAAGTATTGTTTTATCTTACATCTCACTACTTCGAGAAGCTTTTTGTTTTCGCCACTTATCTTGCCCAATCGTTTAGTTTTTGCAATAATTTTTTCTCTTTCCGCAATATACTTTGCTAATTCTCTATCCTTAGGAATAAGTTGTATAGATTCTCCAAATTCTTCTATTCTGTCCAAGGCTCTATCGAGTTTATCTTCAATTAGTGCAAGATTATTGTTGCTATAATTATTACCGCGATCGCTACCAACACTACTAGAGCGATCGCGATCAGAAAATTTTGCTTTTGTCCCGCGTTCTTTTTACCAGATACAGTCTTCCAATCATCTGATTTAACCAAGTTAGACAGACTGCGCCAAATTTGAGCTTGTGTCAGTGAATCCTCTGATTTGATGCCAGTTACAACAACCAGTAATTCATAGTTGGGCGGCAGACAAAATCGCCTTAAATCTTCTGCTAGAGAATTTCGTAAATTTTGAGAATTTTTCCCAATTTGGGCTGTATCAGCCATAACATCAATCGAGTTTTCAAGCGTTAATGAATTTGAGATAGATATACTTAAATTCTCAAATTTGGAGCTATCAAAGTAGAATCCATTTTTGCCGCCAAGTTCAATCAGTCGGTCAATGTCACCAATACTAAATTCTCCCTGTAAATATTGAGAGGCGATCGCTCTGGTTAGTCGTTCATTTTCATCATTTGCCTCGGTTATCCAAGCGATCGAATGGCGAATAACTCGACCCGCAAAATCTTTTTTAGTTGGAGATTCTAAACCAGTAATAAGTAGAAAAAACTGATTATTAAACTTGGCTAAAACTAGAGATGGCGACTCACTTTGGATTAGATCAGATACACGGTTTAACAATGGCGGTACTTGAGGTTGCCAAGAATAATCAAAATCAGGTGAAGTGCCAGCGCTTTGTATATAAATTTCCATTGAATTACTCCATTAAGTCTATTAAATATCAAGCTTAAATATCCAGCAATGAATGTCCTTGTAAAACAGAAAATCCGCGGCCTGATTTACAACCCTTTGATAATTCACGAATCGCATTAATGAATGCTTCATCACCATATCCGAAAACATCTCTCAAAAAGTTCAAATCAAAGCCGAACCATTCCCAATTTCGGTTGTTAGATAGATAAAGTCTTAATAAAAATCTCAAAAGGTAACGTAATGGCTGTTCGCTATCCTTTGGACTATATTTAGCATCATGTCCAGTTTTGCGAAACATAAAGTGCGGCTCGCCATCTTTCTCGTCAATTCTCGAAAAAATGACACTGCCAACAGTCTGTACTGGTGTAATGACGACAACGACCTTGGATTGTAATGCTTCTGACTTAAACAGATCAAACAATCTCTTATATTCTTCTTTGATGCGATGGTTTAACTCTAAAGATAACTCTTCAGACTGTACATACTTCTCACACTTGACTGGCGCAAGGATTACCAATCGAGGGGACTCTAATCCCTGATAGGCGGTAGCAAACTTATCAATGATCTGCTGGGGACGGTTAATCTTTTCATGCCATCTGCCTTTAGCTTCCATCAATGCAGGAGCATCTATAGCCACCAAAACAGCCACACATTCAGTCATTAAAGTCTTTACAAACTGCTTCTGTTCAGGAGTAGCCTTTGCCAATAAATATCCACCTGGATAGTCACGAAAATTTAATCGTAACGAAGGTGGCTGTCCCTTTCCACCCAAATCAAACAAGAAAGATCTTAAATCTTCAGGTTCACCACCTGTTCCTTTAATTCCACCACTTGCTTCAAACGTATCAAATAAGCTTTTTAACTCAATCAGTCGTTCCTGCAAAATTGCCGAGCTTTCCTCTTCAGGAGTTAACTGAAGATCGATCCCACTCATATTGTTAGCAAACTGCTCATACATCGCTGTTAAGAGCGTGGTTTTTCCCACATTGCGAGAGCCGAGCATCGTGATTTTAAGTTCTTGCATTGCCATTTTCTCTTTTACTTCTCTGGTTATTTCTCTGGTTATTTCTAAAGTTTGATTAAATGATCCTGATTTGCTGATAAAGCTTGCTCTACCACAGTCAACCACTCCCGCCTTAATCGAGAATTTTCGCCTAGTTTTTCAAATTCAGCCGACCAGATATCTGAACGCACTTCTTGTAGAAAAATTAGCCATTCATTTTTTACATCTTTTGCCCGTAGAACGCGATCGACAAATTCCTCAACGATCGCATAAGCAGCTTGACTTGGCTCACAGAGTAACTCTTCTAATGCCAACTCACACTCATAAAGCGCTTCAGCTTGAAGAGTTTCTAAGATCCCAAGGATTTCTTGAGCCGATGGTGATTTGGATAAATGAATTGTTTCATCGGGAGTTAATCTATCTAAATGTTTACGAATTCGATGCTGGATTAAGCTTCGATAGGACAAATTAAAACTGGCAAGAATATTGAAACCTAACTTCAACCCAACCAAATCGACTGGCAGAATGTTCTCAATGTCTGACAAAAACTCACTACCTTGATTGTCGGTTAACGCATTCAACTTACCTTGCTTGCTCAATATATCTACAACCTGAGCCTTAATTCCTTCAAGCGATTGCTTCAACCCATCATCTAAACTCAAGAAATGTTGAGACAAGTGGGCGCGTATTTCGTGAAGATATTTGTTATAGGCAATACCATAGGCAGCTTCCTTGTCACGGAGAGCTTTAATATCAGCAATAGATGGAATTCCCGTATCCTCTTTACATTTCTGTATTGCAGCCTTGACTTGATTTTTAAAATCAATATCCTGAGCATCACGCTGATATCGTAATTCTCGCAGTAAGCCCTCTAAACCGACAGTTAGATCTTGCCAAAGTTGATCGAACAAATTAACGAAAATTGGAAACCAGCTATCCCGTCGGGTGCTAATTCCCAAAGCGGTTTTAGCTTTGTCAATCTCTAGTTTTGCAGCACTCTGTAACCTGCTCAGTCGCTCTTGACAAGCAGAAGCATACTGCCGATCCAAATCAGTAATATTGAGAGTCAAATAATCTAGCACGCGATCGAGGACTTTTTGATTTGCTTCTTGGCGATCGCCACAATTAGCAGTTATACAATCAACAACCTGAATATGACTAGCTTCTCGCGAATTTTCCAAGTCTTCGCAATAAACTTGATTGTCTCCCATTCGCGAAGTTGCATCGGTCTTATTCAAAACCACAAATGACCAAAGATTAATCGGTAAATCGATCAAAGCAGAACGGGCTGTATCGTAAAGCTTGACATCAACATCCGCCCAATAATCTCGCGGCGGTCTGGGCATTCGCACAAACAGAGCAATATCAACATCTTGACCCAAAATCTGAATCAATCGCTCCGCATCACCAAGCCCCGTATCCCCCAAACCTGGCATATCGATTAAAGTGATCTGACCCACATCAGTATTTGGGAAAGAACAAACGATTTTAGCTTCCTGAACAGCTAGGTAATTAAAGAAAACCCTCTGACCATCGGGAGCATCTTGAGCCACATATTCACGAATTTGCTCCTTAGAAATTCGATGGGGTGAGGCTTCTCTCAATAGGTGCTTATACTTGTCAAAGTTCGTATGAAATTTACGAAAATGCTCATACATTGCCCCATATTCAGCTTGCCCAGAAAAATCTTGATGAAGCGGTGGCAAAGGATTTTTGGCAAACTCTTCTAAGGCAAAGGGTTTAACGCCTAAACGCAACTTTTCATAGTAAGGATTGATTACCTCATTCAAAAACGATCGCTCAGAATGAAACCAAATCTCCCCATAGGTTTCCACGTTCGGATTATGATGAATCGTGCTACGAACACCTGTGCAGTGGGAGCGATCGCCTGTCGGAATTTCATCAGACAAACCCGATAAGCTTTGTAATAACCTGCTTTTACCTTGCCCCGCCCGTCCAATCACGCCAATATTAAGCGTATTGCGTGCAAATCGATTTTTGAGTTTACCTAAAGCCCCCAGTTCTTCATTGATACTAGATTGAATAGCTGTAAGATTTATTTCCTGTAAGCGCCCAATGCTTTCCAGATCATCAATTTTTGATAATAATTGACTACGGTATTTGTCGAGATCCTGCAATGCTAAAGCAAGAGTTTGGAGATTTGACTCAACTTCTGCCACTTTTCTGGCAAGGGGTCGCCGTTTCTCAAGAATGCCCGTAATTTGAGAGTTTTTGCCAGCAGCCATTTTTTTTGCTAAAGCTTACGGATAGTTTTGGTACTCATCTCTAAATAATAGTCCATGAATAATACCTAAATGTCATATCACATAAAAATTAACTGTAATTATATAAAAGCGTTAGTATTACGATGCAAACTGCTCATCGCCGCCCTATTTCGCCGCCGCGATCGCCTCAGCAATATCTTTCACTGGGAAGGGACTAGTATCTCTCTATTTTTCTGATTACGCTAACTAGATCATTTTCAAATTGACGATTTATGAAATTAATAAAAATTCCTGATGTTCTATTTGCTACTTTGTCTGCCATTTCAATTTTTCTTTTGTGCTTTGCAGTTGCATCACTGATTGAGCCTTATACATTCCAGAAATTCTTTTCCGCAGAGTCTATACAAGCAATAGCTAACATGCAAGACGTAACTAATAAGGACAGTTATTATTGGGATGTTCATTATTATGCAAATATGGCTATTAAGGATCAGTGCATTGCATTTTATCCTATGCTACCTTGGCTTGTTCGCAATTTATTTAGACCCCAAACATTTGAGCAAGCAGTTGTGGGTCTAAAAATAGTTTCCTGTGTATGCTTCCTAATTGGAATACCTTTCTTTTTTGATTTAGTTAAGAAAATATCTAATAGTAACAGTAGTGCATTTTTATTGACCTTACTCTATACCGTTAGTCCAATGGCAATTTATAGAGTGATTGGTTATACAGAGGGATTATTCTCTTTACTTAGTTTGATTTTAATATGGTTAATTACAAATACCGAATTAAATAAAAGATATGTTTATATATATACTTTATTTGTTATTAGTATTATGTCTTTAACTCGCCCTATAGCCTTACAAATAACCTTCTCGGCTTCTATCAGTTTAATAGCTATTGTTTTATTTAATCAACTAAAAAATGGATTTAAATTTAAAGAAAGTCTTAAAAATATAAAGCATAAGCATCAATCATTCATATACTTATCTTTAATCATGATAGTTGGGTCAGCTATTGCCTATAGTATCTATGGCTTTATTTGTGTTCAATTGAGGGGAGATTTTTTTGCACCCTTTGCAGACCAAAAATTATGGGATAAATCTTTAGGATTTTATCCACAAATATTTTTGCCTTTCCGATTTCCGTTCTTTGAGCAAATGGCTTTATATTTCCCCACTATTTTTTTGATTGTTATTATTGTTTGCTTATATAGCTTTGTAAAATGCAAACAAATAGAAATATTTTTGCCAAAACTTTCTATATGGTGGTGTCTATTGGCGATTTATCCACCTATTTTAGTTGTTGTATACATTTTTGTGTTTTTACAACAAAAATTTAAAATCAATAACTTGAGTAAAATTGATTTTTCTAATTCATTAAAATTACGTCAAATATCTACTAGCTATCCATTTTGGTTTTGCTTTAACTTTGTTTTAAGCCATGTAATTATAAATCTAATTACTACTGATAAAATCCCCAGTCTTGCAAGATATAATTTTGGATTACCCTTCTTTTTTATCGCTTTGGCATATGTTTTAAAAGATATAAAAAACACAAAAATTGATCGTCTTCTAGCATGGTTTATATTAGTAGGGTTGATCGCTTTGGTAGAACAATGGGTTCGTTATGGCAAAAATTTGTGGTTGGGATAATTTTTACAGGCACTGCTCAATAACAGAAACGACCGATCGCGAAAGGCTGTTAAAGTCATAACCGCCTTCTAAGCCAAATAAAATTTTGGGAGTAACCTCTAAACACAACTTGGTTAAAACTCCAAAGTCTTCGGGTTTCAGCAAAATACTCGCAAGGGGATCGTCAGCATTGGCATCAAATCCTGCACTGATGATTAATAAATCTGGATTAAAGTTTTTTAAAAACGGGATAATCTGATTCTTAAACATTGGTAAATAGTCGGCAATAGTTGAACCTGCTCGCATGGGGATATTTAAAATATTGTGATGTTCACCCGTCTCATCCTGATGTCCTGTCATGGGATAAAACGGTGCTTGGTGTGTGGAAATATAGGCAATATCATGGCGATCCCAAACGGCCTCTTGTGTGCCATTGCCGTGATGCACATCCCAATCTAAAATCGCGACGCGATCTAGATTGAGGCGATCGCAAGCTGACATAGCCGCGATCGCCGCATTGCCAAAAACACAAAAACCCATCCCTGAATGGGCGCGAGCATGATGTCCAGGGGGACGGGCCAGCACAAAGGCAGGACGACCAGAATTTAAGACAATATCTACGCCATCCAACCACGCACTGACCGCCAACAGAGCCACATCGTAAGTTTGCCAAGAAGCGATCGTATCTCCGTCAATATAGCCGCCGCCTTGACTGGTTAACGATCGCAGAGAATCAAGATATTCCTGAGTATGAAAACGGCGGATTTCCTGAAAAATATCAAAGCCAGATCGCTTTCGTGATTTGATCGAAGTTGGTTCTTGCCAAATTAATTGTGACGCGATCGCCGAATTTTTTAAAGCCTCAACTATGGCTGTTAGCCGACCAGCCTTTTCGGGATGGTAAATACCTGTATCATGTTCCAGAAAAACATCAGAATAAATGACTGGGAATTTATGTATTGATGGTGAGATGATTTCAGGGGTAGCTGTCAACATACGCGCTTTTGCCTATCGATAAATCAATGAATAAGTGTTCTCTCTATAGAGACTAGCGTTATACTTTTAAAATTACTGGTTTATTGAAAATCCTCTCATATTTTCATAGTAATTTTACCTAGGGTTTTCTTGTGGGCGATCCATTACAACCAACGCAGCAATCAGATACGGAAATGTTAGCCGTACCGAAGGAACTTGCCTCATCAATTCGCGAGATTATCTATCTATACCAGCACGACAAACAAAACACAATAGAAGCCCTTAGAGATATAATTTCCACTAAAGAAAATCCAGATTACTCACTCTTAGAAAATCCCAAAAATCACAATTTTATAAGTTATTCCAATAGCTCGGAAGTAGAAACTGAAGATGACTTTCGTAAAAGTTGGGATGATATATTAAATGTCCAAGTCTATATTGATACGGAAATCTTTGGCGAGTTAGATCCCAGACCACCCGCCCTTGTTGAGATTAATACTAATGACATTGATAGTGAAACAGTAATTCAGCATACTGAGGCAACTGAAGCCTATGTACAGTCATGGAAAGAACTAGCTCAAAGTATGTCTACTTTTCCAGAGGATCTATTTACTCGACTCTGGACAACGATCGAAATTGCCAAAATTTTGGAATGTTCACCGAGTAGTTTACGGCGGGCGCGAAGAACTAAAAATCTGCCAATTCAGATTAAAAATTTAATTCTTGATTGTATTTCCCATGATGGCAAACGGAGCTTATGGTTTGTTCGTCCCGTTTAGTTTGATTATGCTAATTAATGTTTAGAATTTTTCAAATCTTCTGGCAAGATCTGAAAAATTCCATTTTGAACCAAAATATTAATATATAACTCTTCCTCTAATTCAGAGTAGGGCAGTTTTGGTTTGTGTGAAGGTTCCTTTGTGCAGTCTATCACCGTATAACGAGGCGGAATATGCTTGACAAGATAATTAAGCGATCGCTTCCTTAATTCAGTACTAGAGTTTTCTGCTTTTAGCTCAGGCATATCCATATATTCGGACGGCAGATCATTTGTTAAATCACTTAAAAAGTTTTCAACTTCCTCAACAGGAATCAGTAGTGATAATTTAACAAATGATTGTGACATGGCATTTTTTATCCAGTATTCCTTAGCGTAAAGCCCCAACTAGTGAAGCCAAACGAATTTGAGGTCGAGTGAATACATTATCAATTAAATCTTCTATCAAATCATCGGCAATCCCTTTCCATCGTGGGTTCTTAGCAACTCTTTTGCGCCACTGAAACTCAATTTCACTATACTTTGTCGCAATTGCTCGATTAGCATAATCGGCATCATATTCTATCCAAGTTAGGCAAGTAGGATCGAGATCAAAATCGCAGACAACATGGGTCGCGAGTTGTTCAACCTGAGCAGTAATAAACCAACCAATTTCACAATTTTGAGGAGATACAATCACAATCTGTTGCTCAAATAGATTAATAATGTGTAAATGACATTTCAATTGCCAAATCCCCGATTCTTGATTCGTAACATGACATTCATAGAACATATTAAGTTGTTTCATAAAAAATTAATTAAATTTTTAAAATGTTTAATGATTATTTGATCAAGGAAAAAACAATAGGTAATTAAGTAGGCTTAATTAATTGTTAGACAGTGGAACCAGCATCTAGCCTGTTAATCGACAAGAAGCCTATCTCAAATTTTATATTTAATTACAACTAGCTACTTATATATGAATCATGACGCAGATATATCAAGAAGTCTGAGCTAATTCTTTTTGGGCTAAGCGATGATTTATCTCAATACGATTTTTGGGAATTCTTTTAAATACAGGAGAATTTGATCTTAGATCTTCACCTGATAAAGTTAAGTACTGAGGCTGAAAAAAACGGATATTAGTTGAAACAATTAAAGCGTTTTCGAGAACTAGATCTTCAATGAATCCTGCCTGTAGATTCTTAGCTTGTTCCAAATTTGAAAAAGCCCCAAAGTAATATAAATACAAAGGCTGTGCAGTCATGATTTCAATCCACCACCCTAGCTCATGGTCAGAATTATTATCTATAGGTTGATTCATTTGTATCAGACCTTTACTTTTATAATGCTTTACTTTTATAATGCCTGCTATTACGGTACTGCCAAAAAATGAAGACATTCTGTAGCTCACAAAATTGTGTGCTTTCTTAAAAATGAAGACATTCTGTAGCTCACGAAATTGTGTGCTTTCTTAAAAGCAATAACCCTGCAATAGATTACGCGCTAAAAGCTGAAACCAGTGAAACGGGTTGATTAGAATTTTATTTTCAACGGGTTAAGGGACTTGCGACTTACAGCAAAACTCGATCAAACCCGCCACAAGAAGGGTCGCAGGGCGAAGCCCCGCAACGGGTTTTATATTTTAATTTGTGGCGGGTTTGAAAACAAATTGCTGTAATAAAGTACCAAATATAAAACCAGAATCGGCGGGGCGGCGAATCCGCCCCACCGATTCTGGAAAATCTAGATTGGTATTTTATTTTCTCGCAAGTCCCTAATTTATTTGGCTAAAAAAAAGATGAGTTGTTAACTCATCTTTTTTCTTTAAATTGCAACAACTTTATTTCTGCCTGCGGCTTTTGCTTGATATAGAGCAATGTCCATACTGTGATATAGAGACTCTATATTTGTTCCATTTTGAGGATATTCAGCGACACCTGCACTAAAAGTCATTGAAAAAGACTCTCCTTCATCGGTTAAGAATTCTTGTTGTTGCCATATTTTCAAGAATTTTGTGAGACGTTCTATACCCTGTTGGCGATTGGCTCCATATAAACCCACCACAAACTCTTCACCGCCCCATCGTATCGTCACGTCTTCATTGCGAAAATGTTGCCGTAAGAGACTGCCAAATTGCTTGAGTACTTTATCTCCCATGCGATGTCCATAACAATCATTGATTTTTTTGAAAAAGTCTAGGTCGATAATCGTCAAACAAAAATTTTGTTGATTACGCTTGGCTAATCGTAAAAATAATGTCAAGTTTTGGATGCCTCGACGGTGGGTATATAAACCTGTAAGTCCATCAAATTCGGAAATTTGACGGGAGTTGCGACTCCGTTCGAGACGACTCAGAATGTGCGTCTGAAGATCTGCTGCCACAATTGGCTTACTGAGATAATCATCTGCACCCGCAGCGAATAATTGACGAGTGGTGGCGCGATCGCTGTGGGCTGATAAAAATACGATGGGCAAGTCCTGCCATAAAGGATCTGTCCGCACGGCTCGACACAAATCAAGTCCGTCATATTCGGGCATGATCAGATCTAAAATCAATAGGTCGGGAGAAGTTGCTTCCAAAACTTGCCAAAATTTCTGGGGATCTTGTAAGGTTGTCACCTCGATTTCCCATTTTCTTAGCATAATTGCTAAGACTTGCAAACTAATCGGATCGTCATCGACAATCATTACTTTAGAGCGATCGCCATTATGTTGCTTTAGTAATACTTGCGTAGTGATATTGACGACTTCTTCTGCCGAAATTGGTTTTTCGATAAAAGCACTACCGCCATTTTTAGCGACCATCACGCGATCTTTCAAATCACTTGCTGTGGCCATCATTATGATCGGGATTTTGGGCTGCGATCGGGTCAGTTCGTTTAATAAATCCAATGCATTTTCTACGGAATTCGACAATAGTAGGTCTAGCAAAATTACATTGGGAGTCTCTTGATTGATTTTTGCCTTAGCCGTGGGAATATCAGCAGCTATTTGTACGCGCATTGCCAAAATTTCTGCTTCAGATTGGAGATGAGAAGTAAACTCAGGATCGTTATCTACAATCAATAATAAAGGAAGGTTAGATATATGGGGCAGAATCTGCGGCACAGAGGCGGATATATTATTAGTTAGAGGTTCACCGCTACTACTTGCCTGTAAGTCATCAACCAGTTTTCCCAACCTATCTAGATCAGACAGCGACAAATCTCTGTTGAGCAGTAGCTCAATCTGATGGGCAATCATTGCTCCTTCATTAAATCCTAAAACACCTAGCGACCCGATCAGTCGGTGGGCTTCCATATATCCTTGATATCGTATTTCTGGCTCTAAATTGCCTGCGACTACAGAGAGCATCACTTTCTTAAAAAGAGCGATCGCATTTATTAAAATTGACTGTAGTGCCTTATTTAAAGATGCGAACTCTATTGGTGCTTGCGTGTTAACTGGTTCAGATGATTGGGATGCTGCGTTTTCTATCAACGGAGGCTCTGACCCAGATAACTCTTGATTGGGTGGTAGCTTTAGTCGATAGCCCGTTCCATACAATGTCTCAATCGGATTTTGGCTCAGCCCTGCCGACTTCAGCTTTTGGCGCAATCCTTTAATATGGGTAGTCACCACCTCTTCGCTAGGAAATTCGCCCACCGACCAGACCCGATCTAGCAAAACACTACGGCTAAATATCTGTTGTGGATATCTCAGAAATATTTCTAATAATCCATATTCTTTGTGGGTTAAGCGTACAGGATTTTGCTTGTAAGTGACTATATTCGTTCTGAGATCGAGGCGAATATCTCCCCATTTTAGTTCTTGGATCGGCAGGTTGCGATCGCTATAACGACGCAATATTGCTTTGATTCTGGCGATTAATTCTTCAAAATTATAGGGTTTAACTACATAATCATCGGCTCCTGATCGCCAACCATTCAAGCGATCGCCAGGACTGTCTTTGGCTGTCAGAAGCAGAATCGGTATAGTGTTGCCAGCGTGACGCAACTTAGTACATAGTTCAATCCCATCAGTATCAGGCAAAATAACATCAAGAATCACCAAGTCATATTTATAAGTATTTATATGCTCCCAAGCTTCTTGAGCATTGGTTACAGTATCAGTGCTGTAATAAGACTCCACCAATAGCCGTGAGAGTACCGATGCAGATATTAGATCATCTTCAACAAGTAAAATTTTCATTCCTTTCTCCTGTAAAATATGAAGCCAGTTAAATTTTAGAAAAAGTTAACTTTGCAGATGGATAGCCTTAGCAGATCAGATCTGATGATGATCTTCTAAACTATAAGGGCTAATAAATTTGAGAAAAGTTTTTTTGCGATCATAAAACCTATATTTATTCCAAGATACACCTTTTTTTCGGTATTACTGAAATCATTAAGAATTGAAATATTACTTCCTTCCCAGTCAAGAGATGGGGGTGTGCGGCAAAGCCGCACACCCCCATCTCTTGGTTCTATGTGCCGAGTGACATACCCGACACTCATTTTTTCTGTAAACAAAAAATAGAGTACGGGCTTCCTCTTTCATTTGCCGAAGCCTAGACTAAGCGAACTCAGTTTTGGTCTTACTCAGCATCCGCAGGTTTTAC
>Ga0316610_1000081_pt1 | contig 25012 bp, 36 predicted proteins | sample MIS2017111B_MG_FD_207677 | JGI IMG/M metagenome (GOLD analysis project Ga0316610, IMG submission 207677) | Microbial mat bacterial communities from Middle Island sinkhole, Lake Huron, Michigan, United States - MIS.2017.111B | ecosystem: Environmental > Aquatic > Freshwater > Lake > Sediment... | reverse complement strand
GGGTCTGAAATAACTATAGAGTTAGAAGTCTTAATAAAATTAATTAAGTTATATGAAAATGAGATGAAAGAATTATAATCTGTTTAAAAAATTGAGGGTATAGCAATATACTCTCAATCTTTTTTTATATATTTAGTATTAAAAACTATATAATATTATACACTTTTTATTTTATTATATGTCAAGACTAATAGATTTATATTTAGAAGAAACAAAAGAAGGAAGAATTATAGTTAAAGCAGCTATTATGAATATTTATATACCAGTAGATTATTTTGATAATGGGTTATCAACTTTCTTGGGAGGCGTAGTAAATACTATAGGTTCATTTTATGTAGGATTTAAAGCTACAGATACTTCAGAAGAAAAATTAATGAAGTTAGATTTAGCTACTATATTAACTATAAATTATTCAGACCAAGTAAAAATATCTAAAAAAATAGAAGACGAAGAAGATAATTACTATGTTCTGACATTATTTAAAGATGAGGAATTTATTAGTAGTACAAATAAATTAGTATCATTAGAAGATGCTCAAAAATATTTAGATTATTTAAATCAAGGTAAATTACCTAGTAATATTCCTTATAATGAAATAGTAGATATGTTAAAATCTAATATGGAATTAAATCAAATATCTTTACCTATTCCTTCTGGATTATTAGAACTAATGGTAGGAGAAATGTGTAGATATAAAAAAGATTTAGCTGTACCATATAGAAGAGTAGCTGGAAGAACTGGAAATTTAAAAGATTATAAGATGTTAAATATTAAACAATTACCTAAGTTAAATTCTGTATTCGCTGGATTATCTTTTGAGAATATTAACGAAGCTATTGTAAGTGGATTAGATATTACTAAGAATAATAGACCTCAGAATATTAGTAACGTGGAAAGAATTATATATAGTTAAAAATATATTTTAGTGTAATATTAGAGATTTTAAATATATATTAATACTATAATATTTAACTAGGAGATTATTATGAATTTTAACCCACCTAACATTATATATGATTTAGAATCACTACTAAATGAAAAAGAACCACTGTTAAAAATCTCAGATAGATTAAAAAGAGTGAATGAATTATGTGTTTTAAATGATAAAATAGGTAGTATAGAAACTTCTAAAATACAATATGAAGTGTTGTTAGAAGATATGAATGTGAGTGAAAAAGAATTAGATTTAATGTATTTAGCTCAAAATTTTGTTTTTGCTAGAAGATGTTTAATAGCTTATATAGGTACTGAAAAGATAACACCTTTTGATGCTATTGTGATTAATAAAGTACATGGAGTATTATTGAAATATAATATGCAACATACATTAATAGGTGATTTAGATATTAGAAAATATAATAAAGTTATAAAAATGACAGAAAAATACATTTAAACTAAAATCTTTATTAGAGTATAGTAGAAATACTATACTCTATATATTTTTATTTTTTTTATAAAGTTTATATAAGACTATGTAACAATTAAATAGAATATTAATAACGATTAAAAACAAAAGGATTAATATGGCTACTGTTAAGTACGAACATCCAAATGTTTCATCTGTACTTATTGAGAGCGATGTTACTACACAACAAGTAACTCCTTATACAAATTTATTCTGCCCTATTATATCAGAAAAGGGTCCAGATAGAAAAGTTGAATACGTTACATCCCCAGAAGATTTTATAGCTAAATTTGGTTATCCTAATTATCAAAAATACGGACAAGCTAATTACAATGCTTATAATGCCCTAAAAGCTGGTGCAGGTGTTTATATTTTAAGATGTACTCCAGAATATTTAGATAACACTAGTGCTATTTTAAATGGTAGTGCTACTTATTCTAATATTATTATCGGTGTAGGGTTTGAAAAAACTAGTACAGTAGATGCTACAGAAACTTATAACATTAAACCTATTATTAAGTACAATAGTAAAGCTTATAATATTAGTGATATTGAATCATATTTAACTAAAACTACAGTTGAAGCTTATACTGAATATAACTTCTTAGGATTATATCCAAAAGGTAGAGGTGAATATTATAATAACTTAGGTATTACATTAGTACCTATTCAAGGTAGATATGCAGATACTTATCCTTGGTATATTTATTCATTAACTGTTTATAGAAATATTAACGGTGTTGTTTCTAAATTAGAAAGTTTTACAGTATCATTAGACCCAGATTCAAGAAGTGTGAATGGTAGTTCTTATTATATTTTAGATGTATTAAATAAATATAGTAAATATTTACTAGGTAGCTTTAGTCAAACTGTTTGGGATTCTATTGAAAAAGATATTTCTATTTATCCAGGAAATTTAAACATAGTAGAAGCTACTCCTTTCAAAGTAGGTAATACTTATGGTAATAAAGTATCTGCTAATAGATTAGTATTTAATGCTAACACATTAACTATTAATGCCGCTGATGATACATTCGTTGCTGTTGAACATGGATTTATTTTAGATGATTCTATTATTCTAGATACTGTAACAGGTACTGGTGCTAGTGTTGTCGCTAATACTAGATATTATATAGTAAACCCAACAACAGATAGTTTTATGTTATCAGCTACAATGGGTGGTGAACCTATTGATATTACAGCTAACGGTACTGCTACATATAATACTAGAACTTTAGATTATTTAACTGCTTTAGATTTACCTTCTAAAAATTTAGGATTTATTAACGGTTCTAATAGAATTCCTTATTTAAGATATGGTAGTAATGGTAAATATACTACAGACGGTTTAGTTGCTAGTGATGCTTTAAAAAGTCAATTACATTTATCTAAAACTTTTGAAGATATGTTAATTAAAGCTTTTATGGGTTTATATGATTCTTCTATTACTCAAACAGCTTTAACCGAAATTGATTTAGTATTAGATGCTGATTTTACACTACCTGTTAAACAAAGTATTATTGATTTTGCACAACAACGTAGAGACTGTTTTACTATTCTAGATTTAAACACCAATAAAACTCAAGTGGATTATTTAGACTATAGAAAAAATCAATTATTCAGTACTAATGATAATGATGATTTAGAAACTATTCCGGTGGATACTAAATTTGTCGCTTTAATTTCTGGTGATAGATTAGTTTATGATGATATTACTAAAAAAAATATATCTGTAACACACACATATCATTTATCTACTGTTATTCCTACTAATGATAAATTATATGGTATTGGTAAAAACTACCAAGGTGTACTTAGAGGTTTAATTACTGATTATATTGAAAATAAAGGTTCTAGTCATCCAACAGAACCGGAAAAAGAAGAGTTATATGATAATCAGGTGAATTATTTAACCAAAACTTTCAAAGAGTTATATTTCGATACTCAACAAACCACTTTAACTAAATCTTCAGCTTTTGGTGAAATTAGTAAAGCTAGAGCTTACTTTAGAATCGAAAGAATTGCTAGAAGTGTATGTAATAAAACGCAATGGGAATATGCTACTGAAGAAGTTTATAAAAATTTAGAGTCTTCTATTGCTGTAGCTTTAGAATCTTTTGTTAAAGACGGTACTTGCGAATATATTACACCTAAAGTTTGGGCAGATGACTATGCTAAAGATAATAAATTAGTATATGTTTATGTTGAACTTAAATTTACTGATATTATTGAACGTGTCGAAATTACATTTAACGTTGCTCGTTAATCATATAAGGAGGTAAAAAATGGCAACAGGTTTATTCTCAACCCCAAAAATAGATTTTGATTTAGAAAACAATCCAGATTGGTTTGATGGTCAATTAAATCAACTATCACCAATTGCAGTAGAACCTTTAATTTCTGGTTACGCTTTTGTTAAATGGTTAAAAGTACCTCAATGGGTAACTGCGCAACATCCTTATTTTACTCAATTAACTGAAAAAAATTTAGTTAGCTTTAAAGGTAATGAAGATATTACGTTAGAAGATGTTAAGCTAACACAAGGTTTCAGTAAAACAGAAACTTCATTTGCTGGTGGTGTTGGTGCTGTAACAAGTACATTTACTATGTCACATAATGAATATTCCGGTTCTCCTGTAGCTAAAGCTTATGGTTATTGGGTAGGTGGTGTTAGAGACCCTAGAACAAATATTGCAGTTTATCCTTCTTTTTTTAATAATGATAAAAAAGGTAAATATGGTGTAAAATATCACACAGGTATCTTATTATATGCTAAAACTAGACCAGATTTTAATGTGATGAATTTTACACCAGATGGTTTAGACCCAGAAGTTATTGAGTACGCATCTTTATATACCAATGTAATGCCTACTAAAATTTTAACTTCACACCAAGATTTTGAAGCTGGTACTAATGATAAAGCAGGTCCATTGGAGATGGAGTTTTTGTGTAAGAAAGTATTAGGTGACAGTGCTAATAAGTTAGCATTAGCTCTATTGAGCGGAGTAGACCAATATGTACACATGAATGATGCTCTAGAGAAATATCTTGAACCAGCAACAGGTAATATTAAATCTTCTGCAATAGCTTAATATATATTATAACAAATAATACAAGTATAAATAAAATTATACTTGTATTATTTGTTTATTTTTAGTAATTCATATCATCCCCACCAGCTACATCTTCAACACCACCGCTAGGTGTATTTACTTTATCTTCTAATTCTTTTCTCTTTAACTCTAATTCCATTTCTTCTTGTAATTCTTCTATCTTAGTCCAATCTATCTGAGGAGTATATTCTTTATATAATTTACCTTTCATAATCTGTTGTCTATTCATATCTTCACTAGAAATTAATCCGTTTACAATAAATTCTACTTTAGTTTGTACATTACTAATATTACTATTCATAGTTTCATTATTTAATGAAGAAGGTCTAGGGAAATATAACTCTACATCATTATATGTTAAAATTTCTTCTGTATATATTCTATTATATAAATTTAGAACGAGTTCAGTAAATCCTCTACCTAGAGATTGTTGCCAAGGAATAATCTTTCTAATAAAATTAGCATTTTGCATACTTAAAGCTTTAGCAAATTCTGCATCAGTCCTTAAACTTAAAAAAGCTTCCGGTACACCAGTGCCACCTATCATACCTCTTTTTAAATATTGTAAAAATTCTGTTTCTACTGGAGTATCATCTCCTTGAATAGTTTCTATCTCAAAAGGTTTCTGTCCATCTACTACAGGAACTACAGTATCTTTAAACGCAGTAGGGATGTCCATAGCAGTACTAATATTAGAAAAAGAATCTAAACTAATATTCTTCATTCTATAGTCTTTAATAAATGAAGTAATCACACCCTCATGATTTTCATCTAATCCTGTCTCTACATAAATAAACTTCTCATCAGAACCTCTTACTACTTTCTTTAATACAGAAGCAATTAATGTAGGTAAATATAATTTTACTAACATTAAAGATTTATCATAAATAGATTTACCATAAGTATCTCCACCTAATTTTAAATGTACTACTTCTTTTTCAGTAAAAAAATTAATAATATATTTTTTCTCTAAGAAGTCTTTATCTTGCATTAAATTATATATTAACTCTTTAAATTCTGGATTACTAGTAATGAACTTCTTATTTAGTTTATCTGATAAAGCTTTTACTATAGTATCAGAAACAAACTTAATTTTCTTTCTACTATTAAATTTTTCTTCTTCATTATTTCTTTGATAAAAACTAGAAAATAATCCATCTTGTCTAGTTTCATTATAATCTTTACTAGTATAAAAATTATCATCTACACCATATTCAATATAGTAGTACCCTAAGATAGATGTACCTGACATAACTTTAATAGTTCTAATAGGATTAAGTTCTTTTAATACTAATTTAGTATTTTCATCTTTTTTATCCTTATCTTTCTTTTTATCTTCAGTTTCATCTTTCTCGTTTAAGAATTTATATTCTTCATATAATGTATTATATTCATCTACTATATTAGTATTATTTAAGTTTACTATAAATTTATTATTAATAATATTTTCTACAAATTTTATATTATCTATGCTAGTATCTTTACTATAACTACTAATAATATCTTTAATACCTTCACTTAAATACATTGTACTAGTATTAATATCATTAGTTTCTTCTTTCTTATATAAATAAGATTCTTTTAAATACCCTTCTAGTTTTTTATTAATATCTATAACAGCTATAAATAAATCTCCTTTAATTAGAGTTTTAGTAATTCTATCTACCATAGTTTCGCTAATTTTAAAAGCTTCTAATATATCCTCTATTCTAGCTTTTATTAATTTAGTTTCAACACTATCTTCTTTGTGTGATTTGACTTTAATAAAAATATTATCTTTTGATAAATCATCGGGTGAAATAATATTTGCAGCCATAGTATCAGCACAATCCGCTAGTTCTGGTATTAGTTCGTATACTTGTTCAAAACTTCTATATTTATCTATTCTATATTTCTCTGAATAGAATAATTCTTTAATAGTACTATTTTCTGGTTTCTCTATCATATCTAATAAATCTTTCATGTTTTTATTTCTACTATTAGTACTATTCTTATCTTTCTTTTCTTTACTAATATTTTTTAACTTATCTGCTAGACCTAAGATAGTATTATCTTTACCAACAAACATTTTATCTAGTTCATTAATATTAGTATTAATTTTATCTTGAATTTGTTTTAATTTTTCATTATTCTTAATAGTTTCATCATCTAAATAAACTTTATTAATCAGTTTACTATATTTATCATATTTTGTATCATTTTTAGCCATTAGATATAAAGTAAATATATGCTTAGTTTCTTATATATTCTAATGTTGATGATATAAAAAAATAAAACATAGCTAAGAGTTATAATAACTCTTAGCTTTAAATTTAATATTTATTTAGATTCAAATTTACTTTTAAGTTTTAAATATTCCTCATACTCTCTTTTCTTACGATTTTCTAAATACTTATTATCTTGTTCCGTTCTAATATTGTATTCTTCATCAGTTTCTTCTCTATCATATTTTAAACTCAAATTACCGCTAGCAGCTCCGTATCCATCATCTTCATAATATAACTCAAAATACATTTTATCTATATTTTGCATTTTACTATATTCTTCTATCAATAATAAAACATCTTTAGCACTAATTTTATCATAACAACTAGATAAAACATAATCACCTAATTCTTCTTCAATTATTCTTTTAGTCATAATATCTTCCTATTAAATATATAAAATATGATTTTTTACACTAATGTTAAATTCTTTATTATTAGTTTCTAACACCATTAAATTTAAATGATTATTTTCATATATAGAAATAAAATATTCAGAGCCATCATTTTCTTTATATAAAGCTATTTGTTTTTTAGAGAAACTAACTAAATATTCTTCTACTACAGTTTCATTTAAAATATTCTTATCTAAGTTAGATAATAGCAATTCATCTACAGAATATCTATTTACTATATTATTAAAATCATCACTAATAAATTTAGTATTTTCTACTAGTTCTATATTCTTTGTAGGATAAATATAATTACCTTGTAAAGGAACTAAAAGATTATCATTATTATATAATCTTATATTACAATCAGATATTTCTATCTTATTAATATCTTTTTTATAATTTTTAATGAAATCATATAACTCTTTACCACTTACATAAAAGTCTAAATTTTTAATCTCTAAGTAATATTCTTCTTTAGTTTTATTTTTACTATCTAAAACTTCTACTCTATTAATAATTCCTAGGTTAATATATTTTTCTATATCAATATTTTTAATTTGAGTATTAGTTAATTTCTTCTTAAAGTAGTTATTAGTAAATTCATAAGAAGTATATGTTACTCCAGTATCTACATTAAAATCTGATTTACATTCTTCTCCTACACAATATCTATAATAAGTAGAAGAGTGTAGATTTTTCATCTTATTATTTAATTTTTCTAATAAGTTAATAAATTCTTTAATTAATATTGGACAGTCTATTGTTATCATGATGTTTAGTAATATTTAGTAGGTTTGATAGGAGTATTAGTCTTAACAGATTCACCTTCTTCATTATATGTTTCAGATAATCCATATGTTATTAGGTCGTAACAATAAGCATCGAAATCATTTCTTAGTGGATTTAATTTTCTTAGTTCGTTTAAAGCTTCATAAGCGATTTTTAACTTTTCTTCAATATTCATAGTATTTATAGTTCCTTATTTAATTCATAATTCACACAAGAATCATCTTCGTAGTAATAATATTGATTGAAATACAATTTCAAAAAATTTACTAAATCTTCTTTATATATTGCTACATAATAACTATCTTTAAAATTAATAGATACACTAAAAAAATCTTTATTTCTATCGTTGTCTCTATATTCATACAGGTTATATGATTTAGTTATTGATACTTTATCTATTAAACGGTCTTTATCATTTAAATAAAATACTTTTAATATATTCTTATAGTTATTATGTATCTCAAAAATATATTTATTTTTAGAACATAAAGTTTTTAATATATCTGAAGCATTTTCTAATATAAAATAATTTAATTCTATTGTTTTCTCTTTCATGTTATAATTATTATTAGGTTTAGTTATTATATTAATATATATTTGAAAAATTATATACTATAATACAATTAAGTATTATAGTATATAAATATCTTGTTTAAGATTTAATTAGATTGCCAATCTAATATTAAATAGTGCATATCTTTTTTAGCGGTTTTTAAGTATTCTTCAATTTGTGTTTTTAGTGTATTAGGTAAACGCGAAGTATTTTTATATACACTAGGTATAAGAAGATTCTCTTCTAGAAATTTTATAACTTCGCTTTTAGTAATAAAATATCTTTCTGATAACAAAGTATTTTCTTCTTTATCATAATCAATCACTTCAATCTTGTTTGTTTTATTATTAAAGTATATTCTATTACCTTTCTTGATACATTTTGTTAAAGTACCTACAGGTATATCATAGTTATTCTCTAATCTAGCTAATTCACTAATAACATCATCTTGTGTAAAATATTCTACTATAAAGATACCTTTAATATTATTTTTTTCTTTAATAATAAGCTTTACTCCACTGTCTGTAACCACAGCTTTATATATAGCATCCGTATATGGGAATATTACATTTTTAATAGAATCGTTCATTCACTATTCCTTTATATTAGTTAGATTGGTTTAAAATAAAATCTTCTTCACGTTTACCTAAGTATTGAATAGCATAATCTTTATTAACTATCGTTTTACCGCCAGGTAAACATTTGTGATATAAAATTACTGATTTTTTAGTACCTCTAATTTCTTGTGTGCTATCTTCGATAAATTTTTCTACACAATATTTAATTTCATCTTTTACATAATAGTCCGTATTTTTATATTTCTTGGTAGTATAGAATTCTAAAATATTAGTAATCTTATCATTAGATAGATAAGGGCAGATCTCTTTAACATCTTTCTTGAATCCTCTTTCTTTATCAAACACGGATTCTTTTTTAGGAAAGATAACTTTAGAGCCATCCACGGTTTCTTTAAAAGGCTCTAAAAACTCTACTTGTTTTTCTAATAATTTGTTTTCTTTAACTTTTACTAATAAATCTTCCAGAGCTTCTTCGTAATTACTAGGTAATTTGAAAATACCATAAGATTTTTCTTGCTCTAATTCTTTTAGCCTATCGATAACTCTCATTAATAAACTAACATTCAATCTAGAAGCTATTGCTATAGATTGTCTTTCATCTAATTGATATGTTTTAATAATATCTTTAGCTCCATTACCTTTTACGTACTGATACTCAATAAGAGTAGCTGTACCGAAGTCTTTGTTTTTAATCATATTATCTACTACTCTAATAGCATTATTATGTCTGACTTCTAATAAATCAGTAATCTCTTTAAGAGTCATTGTTAGATTGGTGTTATTTAATATTTGTAAGTCTTGCATATATTTTATCCTTTTTTTGATGATTAAGTTAAGGTGATGATAAATAATATGGAAAGCAACACTCATCACTGTGTCATTCGGGTTCGAACATTCCTAGCTTTCCATATTATAATGTTATAATCTAAGTTTTCTTATAGTTTATCAAACATATCTATCAACTCACTATAATTAGGTAAATTTAAATATTTATTACCTATATAGATATTATTTCTTACAGCTAAATCATCCATTAAATATGTAGCTCTATTAGTCTTATGTTCACTCATTTCATCATCTTTGAATACTACTCGTCCTACTTGTGTTAACATATCTAAATTAAATATAGTAATCATAGTAGGATATAATGCAGCAAAGTCAAAATCATTAACATTCTTAAAAATATACTTAGATTTTATATTTTTAACAATCTCTTCACCAACTTTACTTAACCAAGGGTCTGCTACATATCCAGCTCTAAAACTACCTTTACTACCTTGAACAATTTCTAATAAATTACCATCTTCATCATATACTTCTTCTGTATCATACTCATCCTCTTCTGAGTCATATTCCCCTTTATTATTATAATTGTTACATATAATAATATTTTCTTCTTTATATGTAACAGATAATAAATTTCTTAACATGACAGTTTTAGTCATTACTTTTTCAAATCTAGTGCATGTATATAATGATAGATCATAGAAAACTTTAACATCTTGAATACTATTATCTAATTGATATAATCTAAATGTATCGATTAGTGAGTATTTAACAAATAATTCGTAATTGGTGTATGGTAAATCTTTAATTTGAATATCGCCATAATCTATTTTATTTAATCCTAATTCATGCTCTAATATAGTATTTAATTTATAATCATCTAATTTATTAGCACCTTGTCTTCTATCAGTATAATTTCTAGCCATATCAGAAAAGTGTTGAGAAGATGTAATATTCCAACTATCTTTTCTTGTTTTACCTCCTACGTATCCAGATTTTCTATACCAACATTGTCTTAAGTGTACTGGAATATTTTCATCACAGAAGATTTCACTAGGTTCAATATCAAATTCATTTCTTAATCTATTCATAATAGTTAAAATATCAAAACCTGCATTGAACGCTAACATATAATCAGATTTATGATAATCCCTAGATAGATAGAAAAATCTCTTAATTAACTCCAATTCACTACTAAAGAATTCTAATTTAACAAATATTTTAAATTTATCAACATCTACATTTTGAAGTTTAATAAATAGGTCTATATTATTATTTAAGTATTCTAGGAATATCTCATCTACTTTCTCTATATCTTTAATATTATCTACTAAACCTAGAATATTATATTTATCAAAAAAATCTTTAGCTATAATATCATTTTCATAATATAGTAAAGAGAATTCCTTAATAGTTAATTTCTTATTATCTTTTTTATATTTATCAAACTCTGTAGATGTTTTAGTTTTATAAAATTCTATAATAGCTTCATTAGTTAATTCTATAGCTAAATCAACTTCAAAACTATTTTTCCTATCATTAATAAATTCTTCTATTAATGGGTTATTTTCTACTCCATGATCTAAAAATAACCCATATAGAATTTTACTCTGATCATCAAAATAAGATATAGCATTAATAGGACAAGGAGCTATTTCTTCATCTGGGAATTGTCTATATAATCTACCGTCTACTTCTATATCAAAGAATCCTCTACTAGGTAGAGTATTATCTAATTCCTTCTCATAAGTTTTAACATACTTCTCATAATAATGGTCTGTAATATCCACATCAGAAGAAAATAACCAATTATTTAAATGAAGGTTTCTTAGATATGAAGTTCTTTTAGTCTGATAACAATCTTTAATGAATGCTTTATTTCTCTTACTATCTCCCTCTAAATAATCTTCTGATAAATCTGCTATACTATTATAAATATTATCAAATTTACAAGTAACTTCATCTAATTCATCTTTAGATATATTAATTACTTTCTTACCGTTAGAATATTTTTCATTCCATATTTCTGGTTTAGTAGCATAGAAAGTTAAATCTGGTTCTGATATTAATTTTAGTTTCTTTTCTCCATTTACTCTTTCGTTTAAAATTAATACAGTTTTCCAATTTTTACTACTTCTATCAGTAGTTTTATGTATAGATAATAATTGTCTTGTTGTTTGCATAAGAAATCCTTTTCTTTTAATATTATAATAGTTTTATTTTTACCTGTAATTCTACAAATTCTAACTGTATATAAATATTCATAAACGTTATTAATATTTTGTATTTGATAGATATCATTATACTCTTCATCATCAAATTCTATCACAGTTAATAAATATAAGTTTCCTATATTATCAATAGCTGTATATTGTACAGGGAAATCATACCATTCTATTATATCTTTAACTACTAAAGCGTTTAAATAATTTTCACTTATTTTTCGTTTCATATATTTCTTCCCATCTAGTTGTAATAAAATTAAAATAATCATTATCTGAAATATCGCTATATTTACCTATAGCCCAAGCATCATTTAATTCAATAACTACATATTCTCCAGTATCTAATAATCCAATATCTAAAGTTAATACCCTATTACCTAGTTTTTCTAAACATTTATTTATAAAATTACTATCAGGTACTAAATCTTCTTCGCTATCATCATATTGACACACTGAAATTAATTTACCTTTATTAATGTAACATCTCCATTCAGCTTTAATATTAATAACTTCAGATATATATAGTTGAGTATCTTCTGATAATGTATTAAATTTTATTAGTTGTTCTTTATCATGTTCATTATAACTATATTCTTGACCAAAATATATGAATCCTGTAAATAGTTTTGTTATAACGGGCTTTATGAATATTGGTGATATATGATTTTTTATTATTCTCTTTTCTGATATAGGGTAAATATATCTACCGTAGTATAAACGTCTATCGTAACAATCAAATTCGGGTATATTAATATTAGCTAATTTCATGCAATAATTAGTAAATTCTACAGAACCTATAGGAATAGCTCCTTGTGATAATAAGTCTCTATATTTATCTAAATCTTCATATTTAGTTTCATATACTTTAATATCATCTCTAGTCATAGATAGTTTTCTAATACATCTACTCTCAGAAACTAAATCTTTATTTATTTGTAATATAATATTATACATTTCTTTCCTCTACTTCAACAACACATTCATTAAACATTTTATTTAATTCTTTAGCCCACCTATGACATTTATAATAAATTTTAATATCACCATAATCTCTACTAGGATAATCAGAACATATTGGACCTAAGTATCCAATATTACCTGTATTATAATTAAATTTTAAGTAATAGTTTTTCACATTTAATTCCAAAAATTAATTAGTTTATTCTTATAATTTTCTTCATCGGGTGTAAGATTCTCTAAATATTCAAATTTTATTTCTTTACCATCTTCATCTAATAAATATAGATCACTAGCACATTTATTACATGTAGGATAGTAGTGATATTCAGCGTTTAATAACTCATCACTATATTTATTTCTTTCTTCAAAACGGTTAAATCTTAGATATTTAACTTTTATTTCTTTATTTATCTCACCACAACCTTTTTCACAACAAAAAGCTAATCCTGAATTTTCTTCTATTTTTGGTAAATCAAAATATTTTTCTTTAATAAACATAATATATTATATTAATAATAGTTACACATATTAATATAATATATATTTGAATTTGATTTTAATAATGGAAGAAAATTTTGAAGAAGAATTAGAGATGTTAAAGAAAGAAGCTAAAGCTATAGATGATCTATTTGGTGATTTAAAAGAACATTATGATGAAGTAAAACAAAACTCTAAAAGAGCTAGTGGAGGATTAGCATTTTTACATCAACAAGCTAGTAATTTAGTATCTCTTAGGAATAATAAAATTAATGTTTTAAAAGCTATAGTAGATACTAAATCTAAGAAATTTATGAATAATGTAAAAATAGAAATGTTAAATAAAGGGAATGGAGCAGAAGATTCTACAGCTAATATGATGTTATTAATGGAAGATTTTATGAATAAATTTCCTACTAATCATATTATGAAAACTGTTACTGGACAAACATTCGAGAATGAATTATTAGAAGAAGTAAAAGATTTATAAAAGTTTAAGAAATACATAGAAACTATTCTATGTATTTCTTATAATTATTTACTTAACTCTAACTTTAGCTTTTGCTTTAGAAGCATACTTTGTTAAAATTTTTTGTTTATATGGACGTGCTCTCATAATAAGGTCACGATACTTCATATAATCTGGGTCACTAGCAGCTTTAGCCATAACAAACGCCATTCTTGCAATAGCGCGTTTCTTGATAATATCTTTTTTAATAGGTTTCAAAAGTTGACCTTGTTCTTCTAAAACTTTATATTCGTGTAAGTCTTCAGCCATTTCTGTAAAAATTTGTTCTTCAGAAGCTCTATCTTCTTCACTAAGTCTTAAAGACATATTTTATCCTTATGTTTAATAATTTATATTTTAGTATACTATTTATTTGTTATAACTAAGTTTTTAAAAATTAATATAAATATATATTATACTAATGTTGTTAATAAAGATAATAGGAATTGTGAAATGAATAACTCTAGTGAAGATGAACTATTAAAAACATATACTAATAATTTGTCAAAAAAGAAACTAAGAAAAGCATTAAGGAAGTGTATTAGTAGAATGATTGAAACTGAAGAATTAAATCTTACTGAAATTACAGAAGATTTATTAGAAGACTATCCAAACTATTCTTTTGGGGAAGTTATTGTGAGTTGCGCTCATTCAGGAGAAGCTTTAGTATGAATGATAAGGAAATTAGAAAATTATTAACAGATTCTGTATATAGTATTAATGATAATATTTTTGAATTATTAGAAACTACTAATTTAGAATATTATTGTATGTTAGAGTATTATGATACAGGTAATGTTTACAGTATTACATTTTTAGATATTAGTTTATTTTGTTCAGAAAATGATATTTATGAGGATGATGAAGGTAATTTTATTATTACTGAAGAACATTTAAAAAATAGAATAAAAAATATAGTTACTAATTTAAATAAGCTAAATTTAATTAAGTAGGGAAAATTGTATGTCAGATAATAAACAAATTAAATCTATAGTAAAATTACATTTCCTATTAGAGAAAGAATATGATAAAACTAAACTACAAACTATTATAGATAATATCTATGATTATGCTAGTAAACATGATAGTGATAAAGTACTAGAAATTTCTTCTGATACTAATTATAGAAATATGTCAGAACATGATAAGGGTAAATATTTAGAACAGAACAATGTTATTAAAGGAAATGTTTTAGAGTTCGATAGAATCTTCAATAAGATTTTAGATAACAAAATTACTATGTTTCTATTAACAGATTTAAATTTAGATAAGAAGAAAATTTTAGTGTATATTAAAGAGAAAGATATTACTATTAATATTTTAAGATTAACTAAAGATAAGAAAGATAATATTATTAGTGATAAAGTTAAATATTTTTATCTTGATATAGATAATTTAACTTTTGATAATATGTTGAAAAGTTTGTAGTGCAATATTAGAAATAATAAGTATATATTAATAAAATATAATTAACTATTGTTTTAAGGTGTAGATATGAATAAATTAGAGTACGTTAACAATAACTGTAAATTAGAAAGTCTAATAATCGATATGATTGACACCATATTACAATATATGAGTGATAACAATTTAACTTATAGGAAATTAGCTAAACTATTATGTGATAGTTTTGGTTATTCTGAAAAAGATATTAATAAAAAATATCTAAAAGAGCTATTAGCTAAACAACGTGACACAGCTCCTGATTTTCATGAATTATTTTCAATATACGTTGAATTGGGTTTTAATTTAAAAACCGACTGCTAATATTATATCAATATAAAAAATCAAGACAGATGACTAGATTTTTAAAAATTTAATGTAAAGTTAAAAGAAATAAGTATATATTATATTATTATCTTCATATAGGAGAATATTATGAATTTGAAAATTGGTACTAGAGTTATTGTAGAAGGACAAGAAAAATTAGACGATTATGTAGTTTATCTAGAAGCTTCTTTAGAAAGAGGCGTTTATTGCGTAAGAACGAGGTGCTTCGATGTTGATTTTATTAAACAAGACGATGGTAAATTTATTCATATTACAGACAGCTTAGAGAAAATTAAACTTACTAAAGCTAATAAATATGAGAATTATAAAATAGGTGATAGAGTTTTTGATAGTTGTGAGGGTAAAGGTGTTATTCAAAGAATTGATACAACACCTAATGACGAATACCCTATCACGGTTAACTTTATGGGGATAGCGAGGTATTATACGCTATGTGGTAGAAGCAGTGACTCTAATAATACACCAGATTTAAAAAGACTTCGCGTTAAATTATAAATTGTTTAAATGACTTAGAGTAACATCTAAGTCGTTTTTATTTTTTAAACTATAAAATATTTACATTAAGGAAAAATAAATATATGTATATAGAAGGAACTAATTTCACTAAGAATTATTTAGAACAAGTGTTAATATTTTTCGAATCTATTAAACAAAGACCTATTACAGATACAGAAAAAACTAATCTTATTAATATATTAAAAGATAGGTTATCTAATCAAGAATATGAGAAAATTTCATTATATAACTCTTCTGATGATACTATACAAAATGGTAATATTAAATCATTATTAGAATTAACATATAAACCAGATAGTATCATTTCTATGTTCGGAGGAATATTTGATGCTAAGAAAGAACATTTAAACTATCCTGTCAAAATGTTATCTAAGTTAAAGAGTAAAAGAAAAGAAGCTAAGAATCAAATGTTTGAGCATATTAATGATGTAGATAAAAAAGTATATAATAACTTTAAATCTTTACAAGAATTGATTAAGGTTATTATGAACTCATTCTACGGTGCATTAGGTCAAAAAAGTTTTATTCTGTATAATGATTTAATTCCTCCTAGTATTACTTATGGTGGTGTAGCTTCTACTACTACAATATTGATGCAATTAGAATCTTTTATTGCTGATAATATAGGATTTATAGATATTGATGATTTTTACGATTATTGTACTAATTGTTATATAGAGTTTAAAAATAGTAAGTATAATATTAATGAAGTATTAGATATAGTATTATCTAAAGAAGAAGCTTTAGAATACTTAGTAGATTATTTTTATAATAAATTTGATAGCAAAGAAGAAAATTTAAAAGAGTTAATAAAAAAACACTTAGATAATTTTCCTTCTGAATATTTAAACAGATTTATGTATAAAAGGAATATATTAAAGTTTATCTCCAATGAATATGTAGTAGAACTATTAGGTAAATGTTTTCATAAAGATTTCTTAGACCCTAATGAACCTCCTAGAGGAATTGAAGAATATTGTAAAGAGTTATATGAGCTAATTAAAGAATTTGTTGGATATTATAGCTTATATAATAAAAGATATGATAGAGTATTAGAACTAGAAAGAAAAGCTATTCTATACGCTCATACAGATTCAGTATTCGTATATATTGACCCTTTAGTAGAAAAGTATAAATCATTCTTTGAGTTAGAAGATATAGAGAGTGAGAATGGTGAAGATATTGCTAATATGATTATATGTAATATTTTTACTTATATTAATTCTAGATATATTAAAGATATATTATATATCTTCTGTACTAATTTAAATATTCCTATTCATAATAGATATGAGTTAGTAATGAAGTCTGAAATGTTATTAAGTAGATTTGTTAAAGTTGATGGTAGAACTAACTGGGCAGGATGGAATGTATTAAAAGAAGGACGTATTATTAAGAATGAAGATACTAAATTCTTACTATCTGGTCTAGGTATTAAGAAAGTTAGTTTAGCTAAATCTACTAGAGAATTCTATGCTATATTAATGAGAGATGAAATATTTAAACCTAAAGAAATTAAGTTAGGGCAAATATTAGATAAGTTAGATAATTTTAAAGCTACTATTAGAAAAGAAATCTTAGAAGATAAATCATTAAAATATGCTGCTAGTAAGAAATATACTAGTTTTGATAACTATAAGAATCCTTATAGTATGGAAGTAGTAAGGGGTAAAATTTTATGGAACTTATTAAATGAAGAACAAGAGATATTAGATAATGAAGATGTAAATAGTTTAAAACTAAAATGTACTACTATAGAGATATTTGATTCATTATTTGATAAAGAAAAATATAGTGAAGAGTATAATATTATAGTAGAGAATATATTTAATAATAGTGATTTAGTTAAGTATGGTGTAAAGACTATTGCCATACCTAAAGATGTTAAATTAATACCTGACTATATATTAAATCTAGTAGATATAGATAGTATTATAGATGATAATATTGCTCCTATTTTACCTATTATGAATAGTTTAAGTATGTATGTTTTAAGTAAATCTAATAATAAAAAACAAATGACTAGATATTTAAAAATTTAGCATATAGTTAAAAAATATAAGTATATATTATACTTATATCTTTTAAATATTTGTAGGAGTAATAATATGAGAGATAGAGCACCTATTTGTAGAATTGTAAAACCTTTTGGCAATTCAGTTCTCGGAGTAGATTTTGGAAACCACTTAAAAGAAGGAGTTGTATATGAAATACGTTCTTTAGGAGAAGATTTAGGATTTATTGTGAGAGAGGTTGGAGTATCCACTATTTGTCAAAGAGGTGGTAATATACATGGAAATTTATTTGGGGAAGATTTAAATACTCTTGTCTTAGACGGAAGACATCTATTAACTGATGAAGAGTTGTTAAAACTAAACGAACAGAACTTAAAATAATTTATAGGAAGATAGTTATAGAAATATAACTATCTTCCTTTTTTATTTCAAATATATATTAATAGTATATCATTAACAATTTTATTTTTATAGTTATGGAAGAAAAGATATTTATAGGTACGGTTAAAAGTAATATAGATTTAAAACAAGAACATTATATTCATGATATACGTGGAGAAAAATTATATTTATATAAACATTGCTTTAGTAAACATTTTTGGTGTTTTGGCAATTTACATGATTATTACCCCTAACGTTCATTTCTCAAATATAATATTAGATAATAATTTTAAATATAGTGAAATGTTCGAAGATAACTATTATAATAATAAAAATTGGTGGGTGATTAGAGATTTATTTAAACAAGCTTATTATTTAGATAAAGCTACTAGAGTTTATATTTATGGAGGATTTCAAACTCAAGATAAACCAGAAATTAGAAATGTTGTAAAAAGTAAAAAAAGATATAAAAGAATTAACTATGATGTAAAAATTATTTTAGATACAGTATGGGATTTTATTATTACTAGTAGGAGTAATTAAAATGAATTATACAAAAGAAGAAATTATTAAAGAGGTAAATAATATTGTAGCTGAATACGGAAATTTCTACATAGATGATGTAGAGAATATAGACACATACTATATTGCAGATAGTTTAAAATATAGTAAAGGTAGTGAATTACAGGTATTCTCTGTTATTAATTTCATAGATGAAAACTATATTGATTGTAATATATTCTTGAGAGATAAAATCATTGAAGAAGATGCTACATATTATTACAGCGAACTAGATATAGATATTTTAGAGAAAATTTTAAAATATTGTAATAGTTATAAACAACAATGTATAGAAAACTAAATATATAACATTTTCTAGTTTATAACAAATTAATAGTATATAGGAGGCCGAAGGCTCATTGTAACAGAAATCCCTCGCGGGGAGCGAACTAAAAGATAGTAATAAATAATTATGTAGATATAGTATTAATAATATATTATTTAATAGGTACTAAAGAACTAGGTACTAGGGATAAACAAAATATTATGAATAAAAATAAAATAATAAAAGAGATAAATACGATAGTAAAGGCAGTATGAGAAATAGATTGTTATGATGATGATATACTGTTACAAACTTTCCAAGATGAATTTAATAATGATAGAGTATATGCTATTACCTTACAAATAGATAAAGCTTTTACAGAGTTATATATTAATGCAGAACCTGTAGATAAATTATATATTAACTATTCAAACTTAGAGTATGAAGTATTAGAACAATTGTTAAATTTCTCAGAAACCTATATGGATTTATATTATGAAATATAAAAACTTTAACCATAAAGTAACAGAAGAATATCAAGAAAAATTAAAAGATTTAGCTGAACTAGCTAAATCTGATTTTATATCAGAATTCAGAGATAGTGATAATAGTGCTAATATTAATGAAATTTCTGGTAATTCTTATACTGGATATTGTCCTATTAGAACAGATGGTGGTTTTACTATTACTGAACTATATAGAAATGATATTGATACCTGTTGTCATTTTACTAAGAAACAGACAGAATATAACAATAGAATATCTGAAGAGACTTACCAAGATTTTCTAAAACTACATAATCTTCCAAAAAATACAGACTTATCAGAAAATGAAGATTATTGGGAATATGAGTTAAATTTATTCGAGTCATCGATTTTAATATTAGATATAAATATATATAATAATATAGTAGAAGTAAAATGTTGGATTGATTATAACTCTAGTGAAGATGAACTAATGTTTAATAAAAAGTATGATAATTTCTTAGATATTAGTAATGAAGAGATTATTAAAGATTTGTATGAAACTGTAAATAACTATTATAATAAGGAATAAAATATGTTTAAATATAAAAATGATTACAAACTAATAGCTAAATATTCTAATTTATATATCGTATTATTAACTATAATAGATTTATTATATACATTATTACATAAGTATAATAATTATTCATTAGAAGACCTAGTACATCTATTTACATCAAGTGTTATTATTTTCACTTGTATTACATTATATAATATAAACAAAAACGATACAAATTTAACGAAATAAACAATTATTTATAAACCAAAAAACTAAACTAAAAATAAATTTAAAAGGATTTAAAAAAAATGGCTGACGAAAAAGAAAACAATGTAAAAACCAATTATACTACAGTAGCTTATTCTTACGACAATCATAATTCATGTATGTCATTAGGATTTTCTCTCACAGGTAGTTTATATTCAGGTAATAATGAATCAGATAATGTTACTATAAAATATGCTAGTGGTACATTAGCACTAGCTCCAGTATTACCTAATATGGTTGGTAAAAGACCTGCTAAAGGTGTACAGCAATACGGTAACTTTGATTCACAACTACGTTGTAATATTTCTCCAGAGAATGCTAATAAGATTTTAAAAGCTATTGATATTTTCTTAAAACCTAACAGTACTTTACAATATGTAAGTATTAATTTATACCCAGGAACAGATTTTGAATTTGGTTATGCTGATGGGTATGAAATGGTTAATCAACCTAAGAATGTTGGTAATAGTTTATACTTAGGTATTATTCAGACTAAAGATAATACAGAAGAAGCTATTTATCATTTAATGTTAGAATCTGAAGTAAGAGTTGGTTATAAAGAAGTGGAAGGTAAAACAACTTTAGATGATTATTTAATTAAGGATTCTTTCTTTCCTTCATTTAAAAAATTCTTAGAGAAAGTAGCTTCATATGATATGCAAGCTAATATCGCTGTTAATTCATTTAATAGTAAATTGTATGGCAATGTAGTGGGTTCTACTAAATCAGCTCAGAGCGACAGAACTAGACACACTACATCACCTACTTCTCGTAGACCTTCTAGAAGAGATGCTGTAGTAAATACTTATTCTAGTGATGAAGTAGCTGATGATAATGTTGATGAATTTATGAAAAGAATTAATGGTGGAAATGATATAGGTAAGGACGTTGATGTTACTTTAGATATTCCTACAAATAAAGTAGAAAAACCTAAATCATTAAGACCTAGTATTGATATTAATAGTTTAGATGACAGTGAACCTAATTTTGAAAATGATTAATTAAAACAGCTTCAATACATAGTAATATAATTTACTATGTATTGATTTTACTCTGAACTTAAAAGGAAAAGTGTTATGAACTATATCGAAAATATACAAAATGAAATTATAAATGGGTTAAATAACGGTGATAATAAAAATAAATATACTTTATTAAGGATAGAAGATTATGATTTTATATGTAGGATTATAGCTAATCATATTATTGCAAGTAGTTTAGATACACAATATGTTAAAGATGCTGAAGAATATTTAAAACAATGTGAATAACAATCTAATATTATGCGATTTAGAAGAAATCATATTTAATATATCTCCTAAAGTAATAGAACTATTAACATATGAAAGATATATAAGTGAATATACTTTAGATGAAATTTATGATAGAGAACATTATGATATATCTAAATGGTTAAAAATTAAAGAAGAAGATATTAATACTATATATCAAAAATATTCTAAAGATTTCTATACTAATATTAAACTAAATACTATTACTAAAGGACTACAGATAGGATTAGATAGAAATAATTTTAATCTTATATGTTTCTCTTATAGTAATAATTTCTTAGATAGTTATAAGAAAGAATTCTTCGATTATATATTTAATAAGAAAGCTAAATTAGTTATATTAGAAGATAAAACTAATATAGGAGAATATATAAAACATAATAATTTAGAAAATTTTAGTTTATATATAGGAAATACGAATTCTAACATTATTAATGTAGTAGAAAAATTTAGTGAAATTAAAAAAGAATATAGAATACCTAACTTTAAATTTAACCATACAGACAAGATAGAAAAATTATTATTAGAAGAATATGTTAAAAATTCTAATAGTAGTTTAAATTATTATAAACCATTTTATTAAATAAGGAATAAGTATGTTTTTAACTGAAAAAGTCGAACCTGATTATTTAGCAATATTAATAGACTCGAATAGTGACAAAATAGATAAAGTAAAAGCGATTGGTAATTTATTAAGACTACACAAGTTTAGTGATTTATTCTTAAATTATCAAACATATAAAGATATTATTGAAGATGATGAATATCTAGCTAAAATAACTAGATATTGTTTAGGTTTAAAATATTCTTTAAATTTAGATTTTGAAGTATTAGAATTTATTAGAGTTTATTTTAAAACTAATATTAGATTCCCTAAAAATAAATTTTCATCTGATTATAAATATCTATTAAGACTAAGAGATAAAAAAAGATATATTAATGTAAACTATATCTTAGATAACCAACTTTAATAATCATTTAACTAATAGTAACAAATAATTAAAAGGACTAAAACATAATGGATTATGTACCAGCAAAATTAAAACCTTTCCGTAAAAGAATTGAAGCGATTATTAGAAATAAATATGAGAAAACTATTCTTATTGCTATGCAAAGAAAAGGTAAAGACAATTGTTTAGAACACCCTTCATTTGTAGGTGGTGGTGTAGAGAATGAAGACCATTGGATTGTAGAATTTATTAATATTCTAAGTAAGAATAATATTCATATTAAAGAAGAATGGTTTAAAAATCTATTAGAAGAAAACGCTATTAATATTGGAGAACATCCTTATATTAGTATTCAAAGAGAAATCTTAGAAGAAGTAGGAATTTTAGTATCTTCAGCTTCTATTAGAGAATTACCAGGAACTTTTAAATGCGACTATTCGGAATACTATAGTAATAGAATTCCAGAAAAACAAAAAGAACGAGTAAAATATTTTGAAGGTGTAGAAACTGAAACTGTAGTAGTAGATTTTGGTAAATTTGATAATTCATGTATTAAGAAAGATGTAATGAAATATGATTGGTATACCTATGATGAAGCAATAGAACTATTTCAATCTTATATTAATGCTATACCAGATGACGGTGTAGTAAGAATTTTAGAACATCGTTTAAGATATTTAAAAGATAATAGAGATTTAATTGGTATTTAAAAAATAAGAGTATTTATTTTATATTATAAATTTTACAAAAGGAAAATAAAAAATGACATTAGTTTACCCTAATTATGTATTTAACCTGGAAGATGCAAAAAAATTAGCTAAAGATATTGAAAATAAAAAAGATTTATTAGCTAAACAAGAAACCAATACAATTGATAAAGAAGTAGAAGAATATATTATTAACGTTCTACATCATATTGAATTAGCTATTAAAGATAATAAGAAAAATCTTATCTGCAACGTTGGTAATTTTAGAAGATGCGTTATTAATGAAATTATTAAAAAGTTTAAAGATTTAGGTTTTACTGTTGATTATGGTTTAGAAGATTATAGTACAGGTAAAATGTTTACTATGAGTTTTCAATATATCATTATTAGCGGTTGGATTGAAGATGGAAGTCGTAAAAAATCTATTATTAAATTAAATGAATTTTTAAAACAAAATAATCAATAACTTCTATTTGATATATTATGTGGAGATTATATTGGTATTAAAACCTTAACTAATTAATTTATAGTCATATTATTAATATTATGACTATAATCTTTCATTAAATTTTAATTAACTATAAAGGAAAATAAATATGTTTACAGCAGAAGATGCAAGAAAATTAGCTAAAGATGTAAAAAATAAAAAAGAATTATTAGCTAAACAAGAACAAGAAAATAAGAAACAAAAAGCTATTGAAGAAGCTAAACCTATTATTGATGTATATTTAGAAAACATTAAAAGAACTATTGCTCAACCAGACCAAGAAGAAGATTATATTGTAGAGAATCTTGAAAACTTAGATGATTTAGTTATCGATGAAATTATTACTAGTATTAGAGATTTAGGATTTATTGTTAAAAGAGATAAAATTGCTACTACAAATAAACCAGATTATCAAACTTTAACTATTAGTTGGAAGGAAGAGAAATTAACCAAACCTAAGTTAACTGATAAAGAAGTTAGTTATTTAGTTAAAAAGATTTTTAATAATTTTGAACACGAACCTGTATATTGGATTCCTACAAGATTCTCCCTATAACATTTAAATAGAAACGTTTAATATAAAATTATTTAAAATATAATCATGACAAAATTTTATTGGTATAGCGCAACACAAGCTAAAGTACAAGGTACTAGAACTGTTGTAATTAAAGGTAAGACTATTACATATACAGAATTATCTA
>Ga0316610_1000080_pt1 | contig 25111 bp, 18 predicted proteins | sample MIS2017111B_MG_FD_207677 | JGI IMG/M metagenome (GOLD analysis project Ga0316610, IMG submission 207677) | Microbial mat bacterial communities from Middle Island sinkhole, Lake Huron, Michigan, United States - MIS.2017.111B | ecosystem: Environmental > Aquatic > Freshwater > Lake > Sediment... | reverse complement strand
TTTACTGCTATAGTAGCCATTTTTCTATCATATCTAATATCAATGCTTGCAGCTTCTAAAGCATTTCCATTAATTTTTATTGCTTCAATTACTACATCTTCATCAGCTTTTAATCTGTCGCTAACTTTTGCGAAGAATCCTACGTTGTTTTTAATTGCAGCAATGGCTACTTCTTTGTCGTTCTTAAATTTGTCATGTGCATATGTAGCAATCCAATGGTTTGGATTATTATTTTCAATAGCTCTGTTTAACGCAGCAAGTACAACTTCTTTATTTGCCTTTAATTCTTCACTTGCATGTCTTAAGTATAATGGATTGTATTGAATTGCTTCTAAAACTTGTTTCTTGTCATTCCAATTAGTATTACTGAAATCAGGTTCACCATTAGACGTAGACAATCTCATATTCGTCTTCGCTGGTTTTACAGGCTCACTAGTAACTCCTAGAGTTTTCTCTAGAGATGCTTTGTCTGACGCAGCTTTTTTCTCTTGATCAACTATTTCTCTTAATGCATCTGCCGAATTCTGACCAGAAATAGCCATTACATTTTCTATTACTGTTTTCAGTGGTTTTTTTACATATTCAAGTGCATATTCATTCTCGTATAAAGCATCTAAAACAACTTCTTTATCTAAACGTAATTCGTCACTAGCGTATGAAAGAGTAAGTCCAAAATGTCTAACTGACTCAGATACTACATCTTTATCATTTTGCAACTCTTTACTTGCAAACTTAATTGTTTCACTTTTAAAACCAGAATTTCTAATAGCCTCAATCATTAAGTCTTTATCGTTTAACAATTCTTTGCTTGCGAACTGTATCTGATCTCCAGAATTCATTCTTCCTGTTACTACAAGTTCTACTAACTCTCTGTCTCCCCTCAATGCCTTGCTGAAGTAATTTAAATCTCTATGATCTCTACTCTTTTGATTTGCAAAATAGTACATTGCAAACTCTTTGTTTGATAGTAATTTTTTAAATCTATCCTCTAATGTTAAGTTTTCAACAGCGTATGTAATGTTATTAAATCTATTGTTATCAATTAAATTTAAAGCTTCTTTTTCTGTCTTATATTTAGAATACTTTTCGTAATCCTTCTTTTGCTGATCATTCTGAATCTTCTTGTTTTTCTGTTCTTTTGTTGACAACTTCTTACCCGTAATCGCTTTTCCAGCACTCTTGTTATCAAGCAATGCTTCTCTTGTCATTAACGCTAATTCTTTTTCTGATAATGAGTTTGCCCATTTTCCGATAACAGAGTTGTTAAATCCCAGTGAACGCATTAATTTCTTCGCACCAAGAACGAATTCTGTCACAGCACTCTTTGACAATATTGCGTCTGGATTTGCTTCCATAAAGTACGCTAATATCTCTTCAACGTACACAGACCTATCCGTATCAGTTGGTACTAATTCAACAGCCTGTTGCATCTTTGAATCTTTTACTTTGGATAAGCGTTCTACGTTATCTAAAATACGTTTAAATGCTGGAGATTCTGTACCAATTCCAAGACCTTTATAGTGAACGGATTCGTGTGCAACTAATCCAAGTATCTCGTTGAATGTGCTTGAGGAATCAATTCTGTCTGAGAATATAACAAACTTAGATTTACCATTATCATCAGTATAAACACCACCTTTAGCACCACCAGTAGTACTGGTATCTACTTGATCTTCAGGACCGACAGACGCATTATGTTCAGCCTTAGAGGTAATTATAATATCTGGGTTATTTAAAAAACGTTCTGATAATCCTGATTGAAGCGAGTCAAGAACAGAAGCAACACGTCTTTTAGCATTGTCATTCATTACATTTGTTGGTAATGCGTTTGTGGATTGCTGTTTATTATCTGTTGACATTCTTCTTGTAGAACCAAACCCAACTCCTCCACCCGTTCTCATTGTCTGATTACTGAATTTTCCAACAGTAGAATCACTTCTTATATTTCCAGAATTTCCATAATTTGAATCTGCTGCTAATAATTGTTCTTGTGTTTGAATTTGATCCATTCTCATTGATAGATCTAATGCTGCTTGTTGTTGACCAGCTGTATCATTTGCATTACCAGGATTATTTATCCATTGTTGTATATAAGCAACTTCATCTTTTGTGTTGTTTATCTTTTCTTGGATCGTGTTATTACCATTATCCACATAGCTTGTAGGTGCACTTGTAATATCGTATTCTGATTGTGGATTAACAGTATCATGCACTGGTTTTGCAGCATTATTAGTTGCTGTAACAATTGCATTGCTAAATACTTTATTCTCACCAGTAGTGATTTCTTTAGTGTTTCCATTACCATCTGATAATGTAACGTTACCAGTCTGTGTAGACGTAGCAGTAGCACCATTTCCAAGTTCCGTGGTTACTGGTTTAGGTTTTCTAACTGGTGCAATTGTTGGAGTATTCTCTGTTGGAGATACCGTTAATGGAATTTCTGTTTTATATACTTTAAATAAAGCATTACCGCTTTTGTCTACACCTATTTGATCTATTCCGTGTTTAAAGCCTGTTAACGCACCAAGTTTATAAGAAACTTCAGATGCTGTTTTTGCATTTAATGGTTTAGAAGCAATTGCATTAAATTGTTCTTGTACACCAGGTTTATTATTAGCTGCACGTATTTGATCTATTTTTGCATAACGTTCTTGTTCTGCTTGTAAATCTTTTCTTGCTTTTATTGGATCAGTAGTTGTTTCTTGAGTAAACGTTCCATCACTATTAGCAATCGTTTTTCCAGTATAATATGTAGAGCCATTATTTTCTGTTAATGGAGACGTAATACCACTTGATTGATATCCGTTTACTGGAGATGACAAGCCATCATTATTTATTTGATCAGCAATGTTTAATCCATCTAATGGAGAGCGTGTTATATTGCTTGATGGACCGATTTGCTGATCCATTCTATTAAGCATTTCGTCACTTAATTTCAATCCAGTTAATGGATCGACTTGTTGTTGGTCTACTTGTTGTTGTGTTTCTGTTACTTGTAATGGATCTACAACAGGCAATGGATCTTGTTGTTTTTGCTGTTCTTGTATTTGTAAATTCTCTTGCTCTATTTGTTTATTTACTAGATTAAGATTTGTCTGACCATCTTTTGCTGGATCAATACTAGTAGGAGTAGAATTTCCACGTGCAAGATTAACTGTACCAGCACCACCAGCAAATATACCTCCAATAATTCCTTCAGATGCAGCCTGACTTGGAACGTCTTGCCAAGCATCTTGTTTAAAACCAGCATCTTGTTGAGCAACATTACTTGCATATTTTGCTTGACCACCCTGAAACCCTTCTGTAGTCATTTCTGTGCCAATAAGCTTTCCTACATCTTTAACTCCGAACTTTGCCGATTCTTGTGCAAGTTCTTTATTAAATAGTTTGCCTAATCCAGCACCTGCTAATTTTTCAAGACCACTAGATCCAGCTATAGCACCTGCAGCACCTGCTAATGCTGTTTGACCAGCATTTTTCCATGTGTAATCAGAAGCCTCTTTTGCTAGACGATTTGCCTCATCATCTCCAAGACCTTCTTTTAACGCACGTTCTCTAACAGCTTGTTCTGATTGTTGTTTAACATCTCCAATTCCTTGAAGTGCTCCAATAGAAGCTCCTGCACGTTTCGCATAACTAGCCTTTGCAGCCAAGTCAGCTGCTCTTGTTAAAGCCGTTGCTCCAGCTCCTACCGCAGCTACTGGAGCCACTGCTGATGCAGCTGCTGAAGCAAGTACGGCTGGAACCATATATCCAGCAAGAGACGCAGCAGTATCAACAGGTTCAGATAATGCATTTACAACATTTGCTTTAGTCTTTTCCCACTGACTACCACTTAACTCAGCAAGTCTTTGTCTTTCTGCTTGTTTTGCACGCAACTCTACCTTGTCATTAGATACTTCTTGCAAATTAGCATTACCAACATTCTCTAATGCATTTGCTGCATCATCAAATTTTAAAGCCCTTGCTAGACCACCAAAAGCGTTTTGAGTAGCTCCTTGAAAGGTATTGCCAGTATTAGCAAGTCCTTGTGCAAGATTTTCAATTACTCCATTTTTCTTTGGTTCTACTGGTGCGTCTGTATATTGATCCCATTTTGTACTTTTAGGTGTAGCTGTATTCGTTGGATTATCTGTAAATTCACTCCAGTCAATTTGTTTATCTGCCATGTTATTCCTAATTATTGTTTAACTAAATATCCATTAATTGTTATGTATTTATCATTTCCTTTATACTTTACAGATCCTTCTGGGAATGGAGATTTCTCTCCACCTAATTGTTCTGTAGGATGTCTTTGGTCATTTTTGTTAATCCACTGATCTTCTGTTCCTTTTAATGGATCTCCAGGTATTCTGTACCAATTTGGATCTTTTGGTTTACCATTAACTAAATTATGTATTTGAGCCTTTTTGTATACGTCATCTAACATTCTTGTTGGTGCCAAATCAGCATACTTCTGATCTTCTCTATTATTGCGATCTTGTTGAATACTTAATCCTAGATATCCACGTGCTGAAGTATCCGCATTCTGTTCAATCATTCTTTGATTAACAGCTTGATTATTTTTGATCTGTTCCATCAATCTTTGTGAATCAGTAGCAGTTCTAGTATTATCATTAGCACTGGTGTTTGCTTTTAATATATTCGCATTTCTAGCAGTCGTATTTCCACGATCAGCTGTTACAGATGACATAAGATTTGCGTTTTGTCTTTCTAAAGCCATGCGATCTGATTCAGCAGCATAGTTATTCATATAATCCGTATAAGCAGCATTTCTATCTGCTACTTCTTGCTTATATTGCTCTGTTCTACCGTCTTGCCATTTACTTGAACCATCCGTACCACTGAACACAGCTCTACCATTAGCATCTAACGTTTTATATACTTTTCCATTCTGTATACCAGGAATGCTTGCAAGAGATCTTGCATCACCCGTATTTGTTAATCTTCCAGCCAATGGAGATTGTGTTGCGTCTATATAAGACATTCCAGGTTCATTAGTCATTGCAGACAATGAAGGATTTGTAGAGGCTAATGAGTTCTTTTTAATTGCACCATCATTAGAGACTGGCATTGTTGCACCGATAGACTGTGGAGATGGAACAGGCTTTAACGGTTGAACATTCTGTGCTGGTTGTGTTGACGTAGTCGTAGTAGCAGCTATTCCACTTTGTTGATTTTGTGTAGGCTGTGGAGTTTTATATAAATCATTTAAAGACTGATTAGTTAATTTTTCAGCTGCTGCTAAATCTGCATCACTTGTAGGAGTCTTAGTTTGATACCAAGATCTTCTTAAACTTTTCTCTTTCTCTAGGTTATCTAAATAAGCATTATCACTTGTACCATTTCCAGCAGTTAAGCCATCCCAAATACTTCTGTTGTTTGTAACCATTTTTCTTTCCCCGTTATATAGTATTTATATTATATTATTTAGAATTAAATATCAATCTATTTAAACGTCAGTCTTGCTGATCATTCCAACAATAGAAGCTGATACAGTAGACGCAGTGCCAGAATAGATATTTGCAAGTGATGTAGAAGTCTTTGCAACAGATTCAGCCTTTTTAATCATTAATTCTGCGTCTTTAATCGTTGCGTCAAATTTATTCTTAACGTTATCTACATTTACTTGCATATTTAATTTAGTCTTTGTCATCTCTATTTCAGACATAGCAACATACTTTTGAAGTTCCAATGCTAATATAGCCATCTTTTGTTTGTCTACATCGTTTAATATAGACAATTTCGATTTATCCGTATCCATTAGCGTTGTAAAGTTCAATATTTGATTCTTATATTGCTGTTGTAGCTGATCGTTATGCTTATAGATAGCATTTAACTTATCTGAAACAATTTGCACTTCTTTTGAATAAATCTCTGCTTTTAATTTGTTAGCCTCAAGCTTGTTTCTATCAGAAGAAATTATTAACTCTTCTACTTTTAGTTTGCTGTTGAAACCATCCCACTCTGCCTTTTTAATATCAAGGTTTAATTGATGACCCTTTAACTCAAGTTCCTGACTTGTTTGAAACTCTTTTAATTTCAACTCCTGATCGCTCAATTTAATTCTTTGGATGATATCTTCGCCTTTTAATTCGTTTAAATACCCATCCCATTCCGTCTTTTTAATATCAAGATTTAATTGACGACCTTTTATTTCAAGATCTTTATTTGTTTGAAACTCTTTTAATTTCAACTCTTGATCACTTAATTTGATTCGTTGGATCATATCTTCACCTTTAATTTGGTTTAGATATCCATCCCATTTCGATTTTTTAATATCAAGATTTAATTGAAATGCTTTTATTTTTAAATCTTGATTACTGATTTTTAAACGTTCTAATTCAAGCTTGCTGTTGACAGCATCCATTTGAGTTTTGTAGACACTAGCAGCTACTTGTAGTACATCAGCCTTTGTTTTTACTAATTCAATCTTTGCACGATCAACGTTAGTTAAAGCCTCTAAAGCATTTATTTCAGCCTTGTATATATCTATAAGTGCTGTCACCGCTCTTAAACGTGTTTCGTACACGGTTGCTTTAATTTTGTAGGCTTCTAAACGTGCGTTATATATTGCAATCTGTGAATTGATGTATTGAATACGTGAAGAAACGATTGTTTTAGCAGCGTCTAATGCTTGACCTAGACCAGATAAAATAGATCCAACATAATTAAGACCCGATGACAACATCGACGTTCTTAAGTTATTGCTTAACGTTAATGCAAAATGATTATTTGCTTGTTCTAATTCCGCGTGTTTAATTGCTATGTCAGCAGAAGTTCTTGCATTGCTATCTTGAAATGCAAATCGAGCATTCATAGAAGAGGCTTGTACTACCCCATTAGGAAGAATAAACCCATTTCTAGAAGATTCACGTCTAACAGAATCAAGCGACTTTCTATATTCAATATAATTTCTATCTTTCGCTTTCTGATATATAGCGTCTTCTACCTCATCAGTCATAGCAGTACCACCAGCTATATACTTGTCTACTTTATCTTCTAATAAACGCATTTGATCATGGAACTTTGGATTATATTTTATTAAATATCCGTCAACACTTTCTTGAATAACAGATTTAAATATAGTTGAATAATCATTAAATCCATCAGATAACATCTTATTCAAGTCACCCGTTTCATCTATTTGATCTATTGGTGCAATTTCATAAAATCCAGGTATAATTATTACTGGTTTTATAGGTTCTATTCTTTCTGGTAAGTCTGCAATGATTAAATCAGTATCAATATTATTTAATACTGTTGGAATTTCTGGATAGTCAAGTTCAGTAGAAACAGTGTAATCCGATTTAAAAGGAATCTCTGTATCAAAATTACTAGCAAAACTATAAGTAGAATCATCATCAAACTTATTGTCAGGAATTTCCTCTGTTATAAGATCCTCTGGAGCAGTAATAGCATAAGTATATTCAGAGCTGTCTGTAAATTTATTTTCAGGAAACTTCTCTAATTCTAGATTACTAGGAGTATTAGGTTTATTGAATGCAGTTAATTCCACCTCTGTTAATTCAGGACCGTCTTTAAATAGATTTAATGGATCTTCTATATCTAATAGTTCAGGAAGTTTTCCCTCAAACTCATCACCTATATGGTTTAATATTATTTTTGTATCTAAATCAGAAATGTTCTTAAAATCACCGATAGAAGATTGTTTATCTATTTCCATTGGATCATCTGGTAGCAAATCTTTTCCAAATACTGGAGCATCTATTCTTAAACTGTCTATATTTGCATGAGAATATTGCAACGATAGCAATGATCTTTCGGCATCTCCCATTGCTCTTTTAGCGTCTTCAATTAACTCTGCCGCTGTTATACGTGTTTCTGTTAATAATTGGTCGGCTGTTATAGTCATTATTTTAACCCTCTACTTAATATGTCGTAATCTATATCTATTTGGTCTAATTCAACTGGACCACTACCAATCATTTCAAACCCGTAATAAGAGCCTGTTAAACCCTTACCAAGCACTACTCTGCTGTTTGTTGCCTTATAAGAGCTTGAGAATATCTTTGAATGTTCGTTACTCATTTCTTCTTCTGAATACACGTTAAACTCATAGTCATTTGTCATTCTTCCTCTGACGTATGCATAACGTATAGTCTTTAAATTCCTTATTTTAAAATCGCTTAAATGCGTTACTATTTGCCAGTTAATCGTACTTCCATTATCTGTATTACCAGTTATCTCATACAATCCATTGCTGTTGACTCCATAATATTTATTTCCAACTCGCTGTATACTGTTGAAGACAAAATTATCGAATTGCGTTAATTGAAAGGCTTGTTGCTCTTTATATTTAACGACATTTTTAAGATTTATACAATAGCCAGTATAGTTAGACGTATTAAACGCAATAGCCTTTTTAGATTCTGCAAACCCACTTAATCTTGGTAATCTTCCGGATGCAGTAGCATATCTAGTCGCTACAAGCATTGGTAATGTTCCAGAGGCTTCAGCAGTTCCATACTTCTTTATAGAACCACCACCAACTAGCGGTTTTAGTGTGTGTTTAGCTGTTATTAACGTTCCAGTCTCTATACTGGCTGCATTGAGAACTAAACGCTTAAATACCACTGAAACAGAGCCTCCAAAGCATGCTTTACCAGTTAAACGTGGAAGAGTGCCAGAACCTGCTATATTATTCTTTGCTGTTGATACAATACTTGCTTTACCTGTTATGCGTGGAAGAGTACCAGAAGTGTTTATATTCTTTGCTACTTTGGCATATCCTGTAAGTCTTGGAAGTGTCTTTTCAACACTCATTACTATGCCGACTGTTACAGACGCTTCACCTGTTAATGGCTTCAACGTTTTTGAGCAACTGAACATTCTTGCAACTGTCATATGAGCACTACCAGTCATCTTTGGAAGTGTTTTGCCAGCTGAAGCACCGAACGAGGCTTTGCCAGTTAATGATGGTAAATTGATATTAGCGTCTATCACTGGCGTTCTAACCATTGACGCTGTAACCGAATAAGCGTTAGGTAATATTCCTTCGCAAACAGTGCTGTTTTCAATGATAAATAGTTCATCTATTACAGCTGATATTCTTCCTATAGAGCCGCTTAAATACGCTTTATTTCCTTCAACAATTTTTCCAGTTATATATCCTATTGGAGTATTTAAACTTTCAGTCTCTCTATCAATACTATTAAGAACTCCGTTAATAGCCATATATCCTTCAAAAAACGCGAAATCACCAGGATCAATTGAATAGTCAGCGATTGAAGATGTCATTGGAGCAAGTTTTCCATTAAACACATCACCAGAAACTCCAAGAATATTACCAACCAATCTGAAATAAATTGAAAGACTTGAATCAGAGTAATCAGAAATGAAAGAACGCATTGGAGAAAGTCTTCCATTAAATATTGCACTACTTCCATCTAAAATAGAAGATTGAAGTGAAAAGTTTATATTCAATGAAGAATCTTCATCTGTAGTTATCGTTGAAGCTAATTGAGCAAGTCTTCCGTCAAATCTAGCGTCTGTACCATCAACAATTACAGATTTCAATCCAATATTTATACTTATGTTGTCATCTTTTATGTAGACAAAATTTGTTATGCTTGGATCGTAAGGCTGAATTTCATTATTAGAACCAAATACAATCTTATTATTATCTAAATTTATATATCTTCCGTAATAGAAATCGCTTAAGTTTGCATTCTTAATTGAATCAGTAGCAGTATATAAAGAGCAAGATGCAAACAACTGTGCAAGAAATACGTTATTATCTACCGTGTTATATACAGTATGGATTAATCTATCTTCAATGAAATATTCAATTCCAATAAGTGATCTTTGCACAGTTAGACGTTCATCTTTGTTATAGAAATTAAACGTCTTATTTGGTACTACAACTCCGTTATGTATTATATAACCGGCATTAAATTGCAATAAAAAGCCATACTTTATATCACTATAATCTACTGCGTAATCATTATCAGATAATCCAGCAGCAACTCCAGTCATTGGAAGTACTGCGTTAAACGCAAAACTTCCAGTCTCATTCTCTGATAGAAACTTTATTGAATTAGCAGAGCCATTCCATTCAATATTTTGAGTCTCCCATACCGTAGGCTTGGTTAATATTATTGGATTAGTTCCTTGAATAGCTTTAGTACCAGGAATAGTTACAGTAGCAGTTACTGGTACATACTTTATTCCAATATAAGTAAGTAATGTTCCAAGTGTGTTCGCATTTCTAGGCTGTGTTGGGTGATATCCAGCAGGAGGAATACTTTCCGCAGACTTCAAATATTCTTGATAAAGTACACTTGCATTAGTTAATCCATATTTATATATAAACCAAAGAGCTTGCTTTTTATACCAATAATCAACTCGTAGTTCGTAAACTGTTACATTCTTTTTAACATCAGGAGTAGCAGGAATGAATGGAACTCCAGGAACTACAATAGATGATGTGTTTGTTACTAACGACTTCATCTTTTTTATTTTGTTTTCTTGATAATTATCCATAATAGTGTTTTACCTAATTTTTACTTCTTTCCAGTATAAGTTATTAACGAATCAAAATACATAGTAGACTTGAATTCAGGAATAGATCTGTCATAACTGTTTGTAAATATCTTTTCGCTTACATATTCAAACGTAGTGAAATAATCCTTTGTTTTGCAAATTTTATATTCGTTTGCATTTATCATTTCTATTACTAAAAATTCAGCTTCATTTTTTACAGACAAATCATCGTTAAGTTTTCTATATTTGTTACATGTCATTCCAATCATAATATATTTCATATTTACTTTTTTCTGACTAAATGTCACACCATAATCTGTTGTATATAATACGATGTAATCAAAATCACTGTTGTTAAAATAGTCTGGATTGTAGCTCAACAACGCAAGATCATTATATTTTGATAATACGTATACTGCACAACCCTCTCCGAAATAAATATTCTTATATGAATCATTTATAGTTGTGTTTTTAAATGAAACATCTACACCTATTCTGTTGTCATTATAAATTGAGAAATATGAAAATCCATTAATTGCTATTTCTGGTGGTACAATTCCTTCATGTATTTGAGTAAACGTTAGTCCATTATCTACGCTTTTCCATAACTCAAATTTGTGCTCATATTTGTTTCCAAAATAATAAGTATCGTAAGCCATTAATGATATTAGAATTACATTATTTCCAATATATGTTTGAGTAGGAGTTCTTGCAAATTTTGGTATAGTTACTACAGTTTCAGTTGTATCACCAAGAGATATGAATTTAGAATTTACATGGTAATATCTTACTGTTTTGTTAATAGATAAGAAAGGAGCCTCAATTTTTTCAAATTGATCATTCAAGCTATTTTTTCTAAATATACAAGGAGGATCTGGGTATTCATTAGCAACTTCATCTGAATTAGCGAATATCATCCATTGTGATGGTATAAACGTACTTGAAGAATGATTTATATAACTTGTAGTTTCCCATAATCCGAATGAAGTATTATATCTATACCAACCTCCAGACAATTTAAAGAACCAACTATGCTCTGGTAAGTTCCATAATCTATCAAACTTTGTTGGATCTCTTGTTGGAGAGCCTATAAATTGCGTAACATCATCATTAAGACGTTCTAATGAATAATTAACTCTAATTCCACCGAAACAACTTGGAAGAACTTCGCTGCTTATAAGCTCTATTTGTTGTCCAGATATTTTATAATTACTTGCAAGTACATTTGTTAAGTTATTAACATCTGAATCCAATACATTTGTTATAGCTGTGAAGTAATTTGTTTCAGTGCTATCAGCAGCAATATGTGTTGAAATCCCTGTGAAAAATATGTCAGATTCAAAGGCAAATGCTGTTTCTGTAAATATTTTAGAAATTGATACGTTTGGATTTAATGCGTTTGATGTTAATGCATCTCCATGACCACAAAAATTAATATCATTAATATCATAATACTTGTTTATTTTATCTCTTCCACATGCAGCAGATGGAAGTTCTATATATTTAAATGAATTCTTTTCATTAAATTTAGGTACTGATATTGATCCAGAATCTTCCCATAATTTTCCGTACTCTTTCTTTTCATTGAAAAAGTTAACAATAATGCTAGATGTTTGCGTATTTGATGGCATATAACCAAATACTGAAGATCCTCCTTGACCTAAAAGATTTACTTTTATTGGATTATAAGTTATTCCTTCTTTCAAGACGTTTGTGTTTTTAAATAATGTATATCCATTTTCTCCATACTCTTCCGTAAATTTAAATATTTGAGTCGTTAATTTTCTTTTACTTATAGTTTTATTGCAATCATAAGATCCATATAATTCACTTGTTTCCGTGTCTATATGAATATCGTATGCAGAACCAGTAATAATTATTCTGTCTGATCCTGGGTTTACTTTATTTATATCACCAACTGATGAAACGTACACTACTGCACCGTCAGGCATATTAAATTGCTTTTCCAAAAAAAAAGCCCCTGTTCTACGGCGAATAGACAGAAGCTCATTTAGTTTTAAATTGGCAAAACCTAGATGATGACCAACCCCCTCTTCGATGTATCTAATAAGTGCCATTTTTTCATGATTTAGAATGTAAGTAATTGCAGTGCAAATCCGCCAATAATCTTTGAAGATCCAGATGTTATAGAAGTACTTCCCATAAATAAATCAGCATCAACTATTCCTACAGTACCTTGAATACGTGCCCTTGAAAGATCAACATCATCTCTTAATCCGTCATCAGTTGCAAGCTCTAACCTGAAAAATGTAGCGGTTCCAGTAGCAGCTGCAGTTCCAGTTAGCGTCTCGCCAGTATCCAATATTAAAGAATTAGTTACATCATCATAGACAAGTACCAGATTAGCATCAGGAAACGTTGCTCCATTTGTATACGATACTAATTTTGTATTACCGCTTAATGGAGATTCTGCATTAGTTGGAATTGTCCCGCTGTATACATTAAGAACTAAATTAGATACAGCATCTTTTACTGATCTCGTTTCGCATATATCTCTACGTAAAAATCTTGTTAAATTTAAAGCCATTTTATTATCTCCTGTTGTGTTATATTATAACATCGTTTTTCTAATTTGCAATTGCATCAACCTTATACAATAGTTGTTTCATATGTGTTTATAAAATCAGTCCAAAACAATTCTACAAAACCTGTCTCTATTAAGACTATACTTGTAACATATGATCCATTATTCCAAGGATATAAATATGAATATTCATTTCCATTTTTTAAATTGTAATTATTTACTTCAGTGTATGGAGCTATGAACTGTATTGTTTGACCATCAACATTCCAACTTACTGAAATCCTATGTGTTGCTGGATTAAAATTAATATTTATATTTCTATTTTGATAAGGAAGAAATGTAGTTGAATTTAATCCGTATGGAGATAGATCCTCTCCTATACCCATATGACTCTCTGCTTTCCATAAACCAGTAGGTGTTAATGTTGCTGATTCGTTAAATATTCCCGATCCAAAATTCCATTGAACTATAATTGTATATCCAAATTTTATTCTGAATATTGGAACTCCTAAATCGTTAACAAAATAGAAATATGTTTTTAAATCATCTGGATATATCTCATTATTATATGGAAGATCATTATTTGCTATAATAATAGCCTCATATAGAACTTGATAATCGTATTTTAAATTAATAGTCTTGTTAAAAACAACTGCATTCCAGTCAAAATCTGACTGAATTTGCCAATAAGTATAGTTTTCGTCGAATATTCCATTATCAAGAATACCTGTAATTGAATCTCCGTTACTTATTACAGCGATAGTCATTTCAGTTTATGCTTTTGGTAATGTGAATTCGAATTTATCAACAGCAGCAGGAGTTGCAATAAGAACAGCGGTATCCATAATCATGTCAGCACCAGAAGCACCGCAAGATAAGTCCATACGTGAAGCAGTAGTAGAAGCAGAGCCATCATCAACCCCATTTTGTTTTACCCTAGCATGTCCAATCGTTCCATTTGCTAATCCTGTATAAGACCAAGCGTTTAATAATGGTTTAGTAACCTTTCCATCAACTGGAGCGTCAAAATTCAATCCATTAGTAGCAACACCAGCAGTAAAAGCACCACCGTTTAACGTGATAATTCCAAGTAACGTTCCAGTAGCAGCAGAGTCAGCGGTTGCTGGCTGATTTCCAGAACGTAATTCAATAACTCCATTAGCAAATGCTCCCTTAAAACCCACTGTACCCATCATTGCATTTACTAAACCTGTCGATAATTTAATAGTCATTATTTTCTCCAATTATGATCTTTTATTGTATTCTTCACCGCCTTTCAAGACAGATACTACATAGCTTGTAGTTCCATTAAACTCTAAAATAGAACCATTTGCAATAGCTCCATTATCTAAATTAACCACTTCATCTGTCAATAGTGTTATTGGGTAAGCTGTTGCTAAACCCTTTTCAGTCCATATCAACACATCAGCATTATGCAGATTTGCAGTGTTTTCTACCCAGTTCTTACCAGGAATAACACCGTAATGCTGTATCTTCTTTAAAGCGGTTTCTTTGTATGCATAAATAGCAGTGCTAGTACCGATCAACAGAACTTCTGGTGTTGGACATAACATTTCTACTTTTCCAGAGATTACAAAGAAATTAGCCTGTAGATTGAATAAATGGATCAATCCAGGTTCAGACCAGTAAACCATCGTTTGATTGCTACTGGAGTCGTACGAACACGTATATATGGAGCCATTCCATAACGTACATAAATAGGAATCAGGCTGTATACCGTTTAATCCTAACGTGTCTACTTCTAAACCCATTTCAAGCGTATTACATCTATAAACAGAAGACGTTGTATATCCAGCAAGATTAAATGTGGTGCTGAATGGAGTCTTTATATAAACATTAGTAAAAGCACCGTACTGCGTTATATTGGATATAACGACAGATCCGTTTTCTTCCAGCACGACGTTTGATGTGAAATTAGCACCACTTTCACGACCATAATCATCGACATACGTTGTAACAACGTGATATTCGCCCGATGGTAAAGATCCACTGCCAGAAATAACATCAAATATGCTGGTTGCAGAAAAGTTTAAATTATGTAAATCGTTATTCTCTTTAATTAAGAAGTAGTCTTTCTTCGATAAAACAGTAGTATCACTTGCATATTGGGTAAATGTAACACTATTAGAGTCCAATAAATCGCATAACTTTGTTTTAACTAATGGACTGAATTGCTCTATGATATATAAGCCATCATCTATAATCACATAAGAGTTTTTATTCTCTTTATGAGTAAATATTTCCTTGTAGTTACCAGATTCAATCTTTGAGTAACCCATTCTATTAGAATACTTACCCGTATCAGTAACTATTACATTTTTAGCAAGTTTAGCGTATGGAAGATCCAAAGCCATTGTATCTGTCTTGTTATTCAGACCATAATTGAATTTAATAGTTTGCTTTTGCTGTTTCATTATTAAAATCTGTAATATCTAACACAATTCTCTGTAGAACGTCTTTGTTGTTTCCACTGTTTAGCAGTCTTTTGAGATCCGAAAACCTTAACAAACTCTTGCTCAAAGAACGCTGCCAATTCTGGTCTGGATACTTCTGCATCTAACTTCTCATAGCACAACTTATAAGCCCAATTAAGCATTTGATCCTGAAACATTACAGGTATCTCACATTCATCTAATTCCACGTCTACAATAGGATGTGGCATTCTCCATCCCTCTATTTTTATGTCAGAAACCTTATCAGGTATTTTATATAAATAAAGCTTATCGTCTTGATCTATATACCAATGAGATACATAACCCTGTAAATATCCATCTGGTTCAAAACGATCTAATCTTTCAACTGCTATTTCATCAAGCATTCTTCCATCAAATCGAACTTTTTTAATAAGGAAGAATAACGGATCATATTCATAAACAACCTGACCTATTACAGATGGAATTACGGTTATTGTAGAAGAGCGATCATAAATAAGTTCATGACGAACAGCAGCTTCTTTCATTGCTTCGTTAATGTTAAATAATATTTCTTCATCTGACCAGAACTTTGTACTAGATAAATCTTGAGTCTTCATCCGTACTCTTTCTATTAACTGCTGTCCATTCATATATTTCCCCGTTTATTTCTTATCTGTTTGATAATTCCCAAGCGATTAACATTTCATCTTTAGAAACGTTATATCCAGCTTTTGAACGTAATTTATTCAAATTTGGCAATCCGCTATTGGTAAAATTATCGCAATTCGGATCTTTCTCTTCTTCTTCACGCATTACTTTAATTACATTAACTAAATGCAATTCTGGGCTGTGAGCAGGTGCTGTTTCTTGAATAACATCTTCTTTCTTAATACCTTCTATCTCTAATTCAGTCTCAAGCAACATTAATGCTTCTCTTCTGAACTTAATTGGTACATCTCTATAAGCATCACCTATTACGATGGAACTACCATCTAATAAAGCAATGTAAGTTTCTCCGACTAATGAACGCATACGCATATAAATACTCCTGTTATTATTAATATATTGTTGACACAATAATAGAATACCAAATAATTATGGTAATTGCAACAATAAAAAAAGCCCACCATCTGGCAGGCTTTTTATGTTTGCAATTGCTTATATTGCTGTGTTAACTCTCATAACACCAAAGTCTTGAACCGTAGCACCGTCACGTAAAGATTTGAATTTCAATTTACGGAATCCGAACATTGCTCCAACAGATATACCACCGCTGTTTTCGTAGTCGATCCACTCTTCATTCCAATCGAATTGGCTGTGAATGTTAACCATTGCACAAGCTTGAGCACCCAATAACAAATTAGCACATCCGTCAACTAAACCACCAGCACCCCACTTGCTAGCAGAAGCTAAACCAGTAGTGTTGTAAACCTTGTTGTGGCAGTGAATAACGATACCATCAGTAGTCATTCCGTCCATACCAGTAAAGATCTTGCTGTTTAAATCACGTGGAGCACCTTGTGTGAAGTTTGTTCTGAAGTCAGGATCAGCTTTCAATAAAGCGAAAGAACGTGGCTCCATTAAGAACACATAAATTGGTTTTCCACCAACCATCAAAGGACGTAATCCTCTTACCATTGCTGTTGCTTTTAACTGTAATAACATTTTGTATGTTGGAACATAAGCAGCAGTAACAGTCGTTGTGTCACCAGCAACTAATGAAGTTCCAGTCCAGTTGAAATGTCTTCCAGAAGTACTAGCAGAAACATCACTTGCATAATCCAAAGTAGTTAAGTTGCTTTGACCAGCCAAAATAGTTCTTGTAGAACCATCAATGTTCTTGTCATAAGTAACACCAGTCAACGTCAAAACAGTTAAGTCTTCAATTATGTTCTTGAGCCAGTGAGATAACTTATCCTTAGCTTGTTCACGGAATTGAATAACCGATTTTTGGTTGTTTAATTTACCAACATTCTTTGTAGCGTTTCTTAACTGGTCGTAACCAATGCTGATCCATGAAGAGTCCATAGGTTCTTCGTTTCCCAACAATGTAGCATCACCAGTAACACCAGTTCCAACCAAGTCTTGTACTAAAGCGATTTGAGCAGTAGTAGCACCTTTGTTGTTTGCACTTAATTCACGAACTTCTTGGATGATGTTCTCAGATCCAGTTCCAGTGAATTTTCCGAAAAAGTTTGCGTCACGAACAGCTTTCAACGTCTCTTTTACCCAAGCCGTTTTGTCTTCTGTTTGCATTGACTTAAAGTCAGTATTTGCCATTTTATATATCTCCTAATTGTGTATAGACTAAAATTCATTTAAATATTCATTTAACCCGTGAACGTCGGTAAAACACTTTATAGGAGTGACCCTTGTATACAATAACGCCGCATACAGGCTATAACAGATTTTTACAGTGATTCAGACACTATAAACAAAATATCACATGTCAATATTTCGTGTCAACAGCATAATGTAAATTATTTTGATTTATTTAACAAAAAACCCGCTAAATGCGGGTTTCTTTTGTTTTATTTGGATTATTTCTTTCCCATTCTCAATTTTCTTCGTTCTTCATCAGGTAATGCTTCATATTCTTCTTGACTGAGTTTAGAAACATCTACTTTATTTACTGCTACTTTTGATCCAATACCACCACTTGCTGTTCTTGGAGGAATGGTAGCTGCTATTTCTGCTGCTTTAGCAAGAGCTGCTGCACTTCTAGGACCATTTTCTAATTTCTTTACTGGTGCTGGTTGACTTGTTGGAATCACTTTTGCAACTGCTTTTAACAAAGCATCAGAATACGTCATACCTTTATTGATATATTTATCTCTAAAAGTCATTACATCATCAAAGAGTTCTTCGTCAAAGTCATCACCATTACTGTCAAGTTCTGGATGCTCTTTCACGATCACTGCAACCGTCTTATTTAAGTCTGCAACCATACTTGCTTGTGTTCTACTGGTCTCAATAGCCATTGCTTCTTCTCTAGCAATCTTCTTTGCATTATATTGATCGAACTCTCTAATCTCTTTACGTAATGCTTTTGCTTTTGCAGAGTCACCAAGCAATACAGCGTCATCTAATTCTGATTCTTTTGTATCAATATCAAAGTTACTGAATTTGTCAGTTTGTGCATCTGTTGTCTTTTCTTTTTCTGGAACTTTATTTTCTGATTTTGCAACCAGTGCTTCTAATTCAGCAACACGCTCTTTTAAAGCATTTTTTTCGTGATTCACTTTTGAAAAACGAGATGCTGGAACAACATCAGGCTTCTTTTTTACTGGTTTTTCTGCGACTTCGTCGTCTTCAGCAACTTCTTTTTCGTCATCTGCTTCATCTGTAACAGCTTCATCAGCACCTACAAGTTCATCTACTGGCTTTACTGATTCGTCTACTACAGGATCATTTTCTTTCTTTGGTTCGTCTTTTGTTGGCTTGAAATTATCAGGATTCTTGTGGCTTGATTTAGAGGTATCATCTAACTCTTCATCAGTAAATCCTTTGGCTAATAGGTCTTCGGTTGACATATATTTTTCCTTATTGTTATTATTTTATATGTTGATTATTTTTTCTTTGGAAGAATAGATAACATTTGCTTGTATTCTTTCTTTTCTGGAACCGTATTTCTAACTTCTTTCTTTGGTTCAGAACGTTCCATTTTCTCTGGTTTACTTGGTGTACATTTTGCCATGCATTTTCTCCATTTATTATTTAATTAGATGACTATATATATAATAACATATTAATTAGGATTTTCAATCCCCGACATTGCACCAGCTACTGGTGATTGCGGAACCATTGGTAAACTTGGATTTGTATTACCATTTTGTGGCTGAATTATTGGTGCATTTCCCATTCCTTCTGGATTCTTAAATATAGGAGCTGCATTTAAATCTTTAAATCCAGAGCTGATGGCAATCTCTTCAGCAGTATCAGCAATCATTGCATTTTGTAGCATCGTTCCAGCAGTTTGAACACCAGCGTATAAGGCTTTAACGTTTGTTTCCGTTGTTTGAGCACGTATATGATCTTTCTCAGTCTGCATCAACTCTAACTTCATCTCAATCTCTTTAACCTTTGCCATTACTAATGGATCTGGTTGTTGATTTTGTTTCTGTTTATTCATTGCATCAGCAATATCGTATTTATTTGCAAGACTAGACGACAACATAACAAATTCTGGTGGTACTTCAACGTTATATTGAATCATTTTCATCATTTGTTCGAATTGCGTTTCATCGAATGTTGATTTCAATGGCGTTTCACTGATAATGATGTCATATTCACCAACCGTTAAGTCATTAATAATTGTTCCATCACTCATTTCTTGATTTACTTCTACCAAAGAATCGATCTCTTTACCATTTAGTGGATCAATTTCAGTAATTCTGATTAAACGTGTATTGGTATAGAATTTTTGAACCAATTCAAGAACCTTTTTAACCAATATAGAGCGTGTTTGAGCCAATAAATCCAGTGCTGTTACCATTTGTTGCTGTGCAGCATTCTGTTTTGCTTGAATAGCCACACCAGATATCTCGTTTGATTGCACACCTCTTGCACTTTCAGGAATAGTAGAGTCATAAACAGCACGTCTAGATAACTCAATTAAATTCATTGTGTCGCCATTCGTTTGACCTGGTAAAGCACGTTTTGGAGCTTCTGCACCACGTTTATAAGACACAACTAGACCTGGTTTAGAACCGATTTGTTGAAATTCGTCAATAGACATATTGGTTAACGATTCATCTTCTATTAACCAAGGAGCATTAGCATTAGTATTAGCCAAATGCATTTGAGTAGAAATGCCTTTGTTGAACATATCTTGTGCATCAATTGCATCATCTACCATTCCAGAAGTAATACCACGTCTAAATAATGGTGCATAAAAGATAACAGTAAAGGTATCAAATGGGCTGATAATGTCCCGTAATACCACATTCTTTGTTGTAACAGTCCATTCAACCCGTTTCATCATACGTTTTGTTTTCATTGCACCAGAGCTGGTTAATTCCATTAACTTTTCTTGGCTTATTCCTTCTACTGTCTTAATATCCCCGTTTGGATATATCAAACAGTCTGTCATCTTTCTGACAAAACGTTGTTTATCAATAATTCTGTAACGCTTGATCCCCACTTCATCGTCATAACATTCATCCAATGAGGATTTAGAGCTTCCACGTAACTCTGTTGCAAACGAATTTCTTTCCTCTTCATCTACATCACTACCAAACTTGTAATCACCATACGTATACTCCATCTCTTCGACTTCTTTACGTTTGTCAGCACCATAATAATGCTCTATATCGTCAAGACTATAGAAACGAGTTATCGTAACTTCATCCCAATCTTTAGGGTTATACGACTTAGCATTAGGATCAGGGATGACATCTAATGGATCTAATACATCAATGGAGATATCTCCATAGTCATTGTTGCTGAAGTCTAATGTCACTTCAAGATATCCACGCTGCATAATAACCCCATCAGCAAATATCTGAGTTTCTTTATTATGATACGAGTTCTTGTTTAAAACGTATTTCAAAACCTTTGTATGAAGTTCAGCAAGACTAGAATCAGCCCTTCCACCAGCTGGCTTTAATATTGGCTCCATTCTATTATTGGTTTGATAAGCGATTGCTGTATTAATAGCAGGCTTAATTAAATTAAACTCATAAGGAGGTCTACCAGAATCAATTAAAAACGCTCTATCTTCTTCAGATAATTGCTTTCCTAGGAAATAATTATCGCATTTCTTTGCTTTTCTACAGTATTCGTCATGCCCCATTTGTTTGGCATATTGATACCCATTCCAATTTCTTCTTGTTTTATCTCCGTCGTCTATCTTTCTGTCATTAGACATAAAATCTCCCATTAATTATTATAATCGTGCACGTGCAGAGTTAATATCGCTTATACTAGTATACATTGCCTTATACTTTTTAACCATAGGCTTTTCAACCGTTGCAAAACGCTTCATCATTATTGCGTAACGTAATGCACAAATAGTATCATCATTAAGCTTTACTAGTTTTCCGTCTTTTCTGTGATATTGAGATAACTCTTTTATTAATTCTACACAATTTGAAAATATTTTCAATCTTCCAGTCTCAAATCGTTCAATCATTTCAAGTAATCCTGCTTCAACACTGTTAGAACCATTTTCAAATGTGGCTCTATCTGGAAGCATACGAACCCCAGCCGCTTTATATTGCTCTGCCAATTGCTCACCAGAACCCTTGTCGTGCTGTAATCCATCGTGTGGAAATGCGTAATCAATCTTTCCCCATGATTTAACAGCCTGAGCCACATAAATAGGAGTCTTCTTGTTATCTCTATAATTACATACTACATAGATGGTGTCAGTGTCTCTATCCCAAGCAATCTTAACAACCCCTGTTGGGTGTTCCCATCCAAAGTCAATCCCACCCAATACAGCCCAATGTTTTGGAATCTTAATGGGTTCCATAATCACATCGTCAAAATCTATTGGAAATACTAGACCAGATCCGAATACTGGAATACCTTGTGCACGTGCTGGACGCTCGTGTGGAGGATACTGATATAAAATCTCTTTACGTCTTTCTTGAGTATAAAACGTAGCGTCTTGTATACCCATTTGAATAGTAGTACATCTCTTTCTCAATTCAGGTACAGGCTCTTCATAGAAACGATTAACAACAGCAGAACGCCCCATTAATGGAGTAAAGGTTATAGCAATAGAACCATTATGTCTGTTCGTTCTTGTTAATCCCTCCATGAATATATCCTCTGGAGGTTCCTCATCAAACCATATATAGTGAACGGTGTTAGCTTGCCATTTTTCACGACCCTGAATGTAAGAAGAGAATGTTAAAACCGAATTCTTACCAGATATGTGCTTAACAAGCATAGACGATATAGCACCATCACTTCCAGATACCATCGTGTAATCCACAATGCAATCAAAAGGTATAGCAGCAGTACCCCATGTATTTCTATCAACCGAGTTACCAACCAACTCTTTTTGTATCCCTTTACAGTTCGTTTCAAATGTTGGAGATCCACACATTGCAACAATGGCGTGATCAAAACGTAGACCTTCCCACCAGTCTGGATAGATCCCAGTCAAGTGCATAGCCATCTCATACGCACCTGAACGACTCTTTCCAATCTGATTCGCCGCCATAAACAGACGTTCTTTAAACAGCTTTCCCGCTTTATGGAACTCAAATTGTTTTGTTACTGGTGCATATCTAGACAGTGCATTTCTGTCATATTCCAGTTTCTGTTTAGCAAGCAAATCATCACGTTCCACCAGCAACTTATGTAGTTGCAAACGCATCTCTTTAGGCAGTTTGTCTATGATGTCTTCATATTCTAATAGCTCTTTATTATCCATATCAGTCCTTATTATTATTGTTATATATGAAAAACTAACAGTGTCAATATATCATAATATATTGCTCACCTTTTGAAAATCTTATACAAAGCATAAATTATCAAACCTGCACCAATTACACATTGGATTACTACCATAAAATAAAATAATGCTGTTATTGCATCAACGTAATTCCCAATTCCCATGATAATCCCAAATTATTTATTTGGATGTATAACCCACATATCATCTACTAGACGTCGCTGATCCGTAAACCAATTCTGATCCATCTTGAAGTATCCGTTCTCACCCCAACTAGTACCCCATGAATTCTTTACCCAAACAAATTTATTATCTTTAATTCGATCATCGTACCCAACAGCAATTACTGCATGCCCACCAACAATAGCGTCTGTCATTAATGGTAAACGTAATACATGCCAATCCGAGTAATCTTCCGTCTCAAAATATTCTGGTACTGCGAATCCAAATATTACTGGAAGACCCTGGCTTATAGCAAACTTAACATCTTTAAGCGTGGTAATGCGTTCGTATCTGTTGATCTTTGGAATGACGTTTTGCGACTCCTCATAGCAATAATCAATCGGTTTAGTAGCAAATTTAGAAGCGTCATACTCCCATGAAGATTCATTGCAACAACCGTGCTTTATAAAACCCTTGATGACATCTCTAATCATTGCACCAGCGTCAATGTCTACGGTGTCTTCGATAACTCTAGCGTTGTAGTATGCAAAGAGTCTTGATAATGGATCGCAATCTAATACGATCTCTAGTGCTGATGTAGAAGCCTGACCAGTACACGATCCAAGTTGCCCCTGGTCCTCTATTGGATTTTCTGTTCCTAGCGGAGAGACGTGATCTGGAAGCTTCAATCCTCTAGTAGAAGAAGATGAGAAATATAAATCCCGATGATCAGATACATCAGGAATCCAAGCGTATACACGTTGAGTCATTATTCGATACTCCAATTTATAGTAATATAAATGTAGAATACCAAATACAAAAGATTAAAACAATATCCGTTTACATATTAGTTATATTATAAAATGTAACGTTACATTCAGTCTGCAGGGCTTATGTCTATTGGTGTTACATCAATCACGTCTTTACCAAGCAGCTTTTTCAATTCATTTTGAGGGATTTTCTCCATCAATTCTTTTAATTGAAGATTAATTAAATCCATTGATTTATCTGACACTACGTTCTCAACCTTACGGGTAACAAGACCAGCAATCTTTACTTTTTCTTGAACACAAGCCAGCTCTACTTTAAGATTCCCTTTTTGAGATGCCTTATATTTAATTTCATCAATCTCTTTAAACGCCATCTCGTTGTTATATTCGTATTGACGTACTGCTTCTTTAATAAACAGCTCTTTATAGAACTGTATTGCTTTAGAAACACCATCAATCTGCTTCACTTTATAAGCATTGCTGCGTAGTGTTGCATCTTTATCACTGATTCGGTTATACGCAATCTTATAAGCTTTATAGTCATCTTCACCTTGAGCGATCAACATAGCGAAATGCTCTTGTTTGTTCGTCAGCTTTGTTCCAATACTAAGTTGAAGATCATAAGATTGATTGAATGGTATTAATTCATCGGTGTTGTGAGACTCTGTCTCAACACTCTCCGGTATTTCACCCTCTATAAATGAATTGGTATTTGTTGTATTTGTTTTATTCATATTTAATCAACCGTTTTTATTTATATTTCTATATTTAATTATACGTTTTACCCCCGTTATGTCAAGAAGTTCTGGTTGTAAAAAATAATCAATCGTTTTACATTATCCCCGCCCCCTTTTTCGGTACTACCCCCGTGGCGATATGTAATGCTTCAATCATTTTTTATTATTAATGCTACTAGTCGTACATAGAAATGCGGTTGTATTCTATAGAATCATTAGCACTCATCTCTGTTCTGTGTAAGCATATTAGCCGTATTAACTATATAGCTGTGTAATCAATATAATTTTGTGCGTTGGTGTAGTCTTGTGAGTCTGTTGAGTGGCTATCGAGCACGGTGTTATCCCATAGGGGGATCACCTGAACCACGTAGCCTCTTTCCCATCCACCCCCCACCCCTCATGGCATGGAATGGATCGCTATCCTTGGCACGGATCGCATGGCTTGGATCGGATCGCTATCCTTGGCACGGATCGCATGGCTTGGATCGGATCGCTATCCTTGGCACGGATCGCATGGCATGGACTGGATCAATCGCAACGCAATAGCA
>Ga0316610_1000079_pt1 | contig 25234 bp, 47 predicted proteins | sample MIS2017111B_MG_FD_207677 | JGI IMG/M metagenome (GOLD analysis project Ga0316610, IMG submission 207677) | Microbial mat bacterial communities from Middle Island sinkhole, Lake Huron, Michigan, United States - MIS.2017.111B | ecosystem: Environmental > Aquatic > Freshwater > Lake > Sediment... | reverse complement strand
AAACGACAAAGATTATTTTGAAGAATAAAAATAAATACAATGGCAAAAAGAAACTTAAAAGAATAATTAGAAATTGCAAAAAAATGGGCTACGGAAAATTTAGTAGGAAAAAAAGTATATCATAGTGATATTCAAGATTACATTGAGTTTAATGAAAATGGTATTTCTCATGCAATTTATGCAAAAACATATCCGGAAAAAATACAACTTATTTATAATGCTGAAAACTTAATTAAAAACTCAACACTATTTATCATAGAACCCGATAAAAAGAATAGACCGGATATTAAAAACATCTATAAGTTTGTTGTAAATTGGAAAATCGGAAATATTGAAAGGTTTGTTTATATAGTTGTGCGAGAAACAAAAAATAAAAAATTTTACTATGATCACGGTTTAATAAAAGAAAAACCTCTATAAAGGTTATCAGTACCATCGCTGATTGGGTAGCTGACATATAAACCTTATAGAGATTTTTCTTTATGCAAAGATACAAGTAATTTTTAAAAAATCAAAAGTTTTTAATAGTGCAAATCAAAATTTCAATATTTTTCCATTGGCTACAAATCCTAATCATAAGTAGTACGGGCGTAAGAAGTGAGCCGTACACAAAAAAACTATGCTTCTTTGAGTGGAAATACTATTTATATAAATAGCTCGTGGAGATATTAAAACAGTGCTATTAATATCGGGTTAGTCGAGATAAAGTATACCATGTAGCATATTCTCGGCAAGCACTTTTTTTATTATTAAAATTCAATTCTAAAATGCGAAACGCCCAACAATTAATAATAGTAGGAACAAACGGAACCGGTAAAAGTACATTCGCAAAGAAACTAATTGATAAAAAAGTTTCTGTCGGCGGACGTGCTTTAATTATTACAAATCACTTGAATGAGTGGCAAGAAGTTGAAATGATTGATATTCAAAAAACAAAAGAAGTACACAATTTTACAGGAATAAGGCGGTCTGTAATACGTCCGGAACAATTCAAATTCTTATTAAGTTTTCATTCCGGATTACTTTTATTTGATGACGCACGCCGTTTTTTGACTTCAAATATAAGTTCTGAAATTGATAGCTTACAAATTTCAAGACGGCAAAAGATGTTAGATATTGTAGTTGTTGCACACAGTTTTAATAAAATTCCGCCCGGCTTCTTTGCGTATGCAACACATTATATAATGTTTAAAACCGTAGAAACAGCAAGGAAACGAAGTTCTTATTTATTTGATATTGAAGAAGTCTTAAAAGTAGAAACGTCTGTAAACAAAAAAGCACAAACCAACCCGCATTATTTTGAAATTATTACATTATGAGTAATACTATAAATAAAATAACCACAAAACAAGAACTCTCTGAACGTCTGGGAATATCAAACCGGACACGTGCAAAGTATATGAATAAACTTCTTTATGTAGAATTGTTAAAAATCGGATACAACAAAAATTCAAATATACTAACGGCTGCGGTTGTGCAATTTATGATTAAAGAATTTACAATTATTGAAAATTAACAATGCAATCCGAACCCGAAACTTATAATATAAAATGTTATTCAGTAGGTAAAATCATATTTGAAGACGGAACTACTCAAAATATTAATAACGGAGATACCTTTTATTGTTCCGAAAAAAATTTAAAGTTTTGGATTAATGCAGTAATCCTTGAAAATATAAAAGTAAAGATTTATAAGAGTTTTTGTATTTTAGATAATTCAAAATAAGTTTTTCACTTTAACCCCAAAAACCACCCTTAAAAACTTGTTATTATCATTTTTTGTTTTACATTTGTAATGCAAAAACAAAATTATACATTACGGGCAGCGATGCCCTTACAATTTCCGTAGGGCTTTTTTCGTTTTAAAAAAGTACCTTATAATATAGGCGGTTTATACCCCCATGAATTTGTTGTAATGACTTATTCAAAGCCCGTAGTGATATGTGTTTTTGCAGTGGGAAAGGTAAACCGCTTTTTTATTTACCTGAAATTAAATGCAAAAACACAAATGAAAAATTTAAAAAACACCCCGCAAAAGTTTTTCCGACAACAGGAAAGTGTAAAACTCCAAAATTACATTAAAAATGTATTTGTACAGGAAGAACAAGAGTTCGTAAAAGAATTTAAAAAACTATCACGTAAATTGCAGTATTATATTATCAGCTTGGTAAATCAGGCAGAAATATATAAAAAAGCCGGTAACACTGACCTATACAATGAATATACAATTATTTTAGATAATCTGTATATGTGCAAAGTGTTTGAATATTCGCACTTCAAAATTATCAAATACATAAAATCAATTTATTTGTAACAAATAAAAAGCCGGATAACACCGGCTTTTTTTATTCAACCCAACCCAAAAATTAATAATTTATAATTCATAATTCATAATTCCAAAAGTAATACCTGCAAATATCTGCAAATACCTGATAATAGTTGCCGTACCTGCAAATACCTGCACGGTACATTTTTTTTGTCTTTATTTTTGGGTTTGTAATTAATGTTAAACTATAAACTTATAAAAAATGAATAATCAAATCCATTGGACAACATGGGCGATTTTCGGAATGTTAGTTTTTCTTATTCTTTGGGGCTTGTTTGCCAAAAACGATGGCGGAGAAATCGGATTCGGAACACCAAAATTCAGTTTTAAAAAGCCGGATACTGCAATAAAAGCAGATGAAAAAACAGAGAACACCGAGAAAAAACAGTAATTAAAACAAAATTCTACCGAACATGAAATCAACCGGAAATATAGCTTACGATGAACTTTTAAAGTTTATGACAAACGACAAAGATATGTCGCTTGTTTATCCGAAGAACATCGACAGCATACTTGATGAAGCTAACAGTAATTGGAATTTCTCAGTAAAGTTGAATAATACATCAAACGGAACAAAAGAAGTTGCATTATTTACCGGTGGTATTGACGTGGCACGCTACGCACTATTGGACGCAAATAGAGATACTCCTGCAATCGGTGGCGGAAAAATAGATTTTACCATACCATTCTTTGGCGGAATAGATTTATTCCCTGCCGGAATGACTTTAAGGGTAGAAGATTACCCTAATGTTTTTAACCTTAATTCCGGTATAACGGTTGATGCAATCGCAACACAACGTTTGGCGGCTTTAAGTGGAAATGTAATACAAAAAATTTGGGTAGATATAGATAACAAATTTGTAAGTGTCCAGACTCCCAACTCTAATATTCCTTACGATTTTTATCGTGATTTTATTGTTCAAAATCCATGCAGAATATACGAATTGCAAGTTACATCAGATAAACCGGAATTAGCATTTCTGGGTAAATTGAAAATTAAACAACTCAATCCTTTTGAATCTGCCGCAGTTCGTACTATAAATTTTGAGGATTACTACAAACCGGAAAATTCCGTAGGTACAAAAATTATTATTCCGTTTGTTGAATACGTAGGTAATAATACAGTAATGAGTGTGAGCGTACCCGGTGTAAGTTCACTATCTATTAACTTCAAGTTATCAGCTCTCACTTCCGATTTGGAAGCAATTAAAAACAAATTAAAAGCCGAGAATTTACTCAAAGCACTCGGAAAAAAAATTAATGAAAATAATTAATAATAATAACAAATAAATTTTAGAAAAGATGGCAGAAGCATTTTTAACACCCGAAGAGTTACAAGACGCACTAAGCGAAAACTACACAGGAGAAGAACAATTATACGCTTATGATGGCGACCTTTATTTGGATTTCATGGGAGGCAGCTCATTTTCAGACATGAGAAAAAGCACCAAACGACTTGGTTATTCAATAAAGAATGAAACAACGACTCAAAAAGTAATTGCAATTTCAACCGGTTCGTATTCAACACTCGCAACGGCTGCAGCTTATGACGATGCAGGTACTTTGAAATACAAACACCCAAACGGTGGCGGAGCATTGGTTGCACCTGCCGGTTCGGTAGTAGGACAAATATTGTTTTTTGAATCCGCAACAGGCGATATTATCGCAGCAGGTCATAATATTGACGCAGTACTTGATGACGGAGTTATTTATTCGGAATCAGCAGACCCGACTAAAAAAATACTTGTAACACCGGCACAAAAACATTTGACTATCAAACATTTCAGGGGCTACATCAAAAACAACCCGACTTTTTTCACCGGTATTCATGTTGGCTCGACTGATGAAGCGATGTTTGACACGAGCATTATTTCCAAACGTGTTAATCCTTACGGCGTTGATGCTGAAGAGGCATTACCTTTACAGGACTTTTTCGACCCGAAAAACAACAACACGAAAAAAATTATTGTTCCTCGTGAACTTCAAATGGACTCAGAAACACTGACATTAATTACAGTACCCGCAGGAGCATTGGTTACTTTTACTTTTGTGGCAGGTGTTGTTGAAAGTGCCGGACACGCTTTGAAAAACAAAGTTTTATCGTCAAAAGCAGGTGGTCTTCGTAAAATTAAACCTACGAAAAACTTTAATTACAAACGATAATCTGCAATGCAACAAATAAAAATGGTTCCGGGACTTGGTCGGACACCGGCAAGAGTTAATCGACTTACCGGAACTATTTTTCTTAATTCTGATATTTGGAATAGTTATTCGGATTTTGAACAAAAACTAATTATTCTACACGAAAAAGGACATTATCAACTGCAAACAAAAGATGAATCGGAAGCTGATAAATATGCCTTAGAAAACTTCGTTAAAACAGAATTTCAAAGTCTTAAAAAAGCGTTAAACAGTTTTTATTATACGCTTAATATGCAAATACCGGAACATCGCACAAGGTATTCAAAAATCGTTTTAATGATTTTAGAAATTGATGTGTTCAGGTTCGGAAACAAAAAACTAATTAAAATCTTAAACAAAATGTATCAAGACGAAATAAATAAATTATTGATTGCTTTTTTAGCATCAAAAGGTATTAAAAACATTGAAGAATTATCAAATCAGGAAAAGGAGAGTATTCAACTCGAATTCATCAATCAACCGCAGGTAATAGAGATAATGGCTAAAATGTCAGAAACTTCCGATTATGACGGCGAAGAATACGATGAAGAAGAAATAAGTAATTTTTCTTTGATTCCGGGCATGGGACTTATAAAAGGTGCCGTTAAAACCGGTGTCAGACTTATCGGAAGCGGTATAATGAAACCCGGTGGAGTTAAAAACCTTATCGGAAGCGGTCTAATTATTAAAAAGCCGGTTTTAAGTGCGGTTGTAAACGGCATCGGTAAGGGCTTAGGTATTTTGAAAGGTAAAGATAAACAGGTTGCACAAACCGTACAAGTTGGCGGCGGTGTACAAGCACCACAAGGACGACCTCTGGTACGTGGGGGATTTGCAGGTATTGCAACTCAAATCGCAGGCGGAAAAACAAAAGATTCGGCAGAAACAAAAGATTCGGCAGAAACAAAAGATTCGGCAGGTACTAATACGGTAGGCGATGCTGCTAACATAGGCGATACTGTTAAAAAAGCTGAAGAAGTACGTTTACAATCAGAAAAGGACGCTAAAAAGAAAAAAATCTTTTTGTTCGGAGGTATCGGACTTGGTGTTGTTGTTATTGCCGTAGTTTTATTTTTCGTTTTACGAAAATAAAGAAGCAGCTAATTAACAATTAACAATTAACAATTAACAATTAGACAAATGAAACCGATATATTGGATTTTAATAATAGTCGCGTTCCTTTCCGTATCCGGCGGAGGTGTATTATTTTTTCTGAACAAAAAGAAAAAAGAGCAAAAGCAAAAAGATGAAACGGACGAAAAAAAGGAAGATAAAAAACAAAAACCGGTTCAAAAAGCCGACCCGAGTGTGTTACAACTTCAAGTGCGGTTAAATGCTTTATTGCCCGCCGGAACTGTTTTACCAAACGGTTTACCCAAGTTAATCGAGGATGGTATATACGGTAAAAACACGGCTTATGCTGAAAAACTAGTAACCGATTTAGCAAAAAACGGAAATGTACCGGATAATGTTAAATTAAATACCGATAAAGGAACTGTATCTATTGCCGTTGATGCTGTTTTAAAATCTATGAATAAGTACAGAGATGCAGCGATAAATGCAGGTGTTGATGTTGCTGCCGGTGCCCTTGAAGTTGCTTGGTTCATAAATCCGTTGAATGTTACTTATCAAGTCGGTAAAGCTATTTATAATAAAGCAAAATCTTAATCTAATTTTAAAAATGAATGCTGTCGCTATTAACGAACTTTCAAAACTTAATGCAACGCCCGATGTAGTATTTAAAAAAGCACTTATTTATTTCGGTGTGGGGCTTGGTGTTTTGATTGTCATTTTTATTGTATATAAAATTTATAAGGGCTTACAACAAGCACCGGAAAAAAGGGATTGGAAAGATGAAATTGATAAAGGAAATCTAACTCATGATGCTTCCAAGTATAAAGAATTTGCCGGAGGTATTTATACAGCTTTTACTCAATGGTATGGTGAAGATGAAAGTACAATATTCAGAATTTTATCTTATTTGAATACTTCAGATGATTGGTTACAACTGAAATTAGTGTACGATGTAAAAGACGGTATGACTTTAACACAATGGATTAATAAATATTTCAGTGATTCCGAAATTGCAGAAGTTAATAAAATCTTAGGAAAGTTTAACGAAAGTATATAATGAAAACAAGATACATTATAATTATAATCATTGCGGTTTTATTGGCTACCGGAATATTTTTTGCAGTTCGAAAAGTAAAAGATTTGCAGAAACTTGAAGTAAAATCTGTTTCTTTAAAACCGGTTTTAAAACTTAATTCCGCCGTAGATATTCTAAAACTTGTTACTGACCTTGCATCGCTTACAATTCCGTCAAAAGCAAATTTAACAATATCTAATTTCTCCCAAAGCGATTTTAATATTTCGCAAATAAAAGCCGATATTTATTCTGTTAATGATGTTCTTATTGCAAACCCGACAAACCCCGGAAAACAAAGTATTACACTTACAAAAAACTCTGATAATACTTTGAATTTCGATTATAATCTATCTATTACCGGACTTATTAACGCTTCAAAAGGAATTGCCGGCGATACTATATCGGAAAAAGCACAAACAGTTCTAATGAATTACCTGACGACAAAAATGTTCGGTTTGAAAGTTCGTATTAAGGGCTTTGTAACCGCTTCCGGAATTACAGTAAGTTTTGATGAAATAATTGATATATAATATTATTATGTTCAGAAGTATAAAATATACAACATCGGTAATTTCCGTAAATACAATCCTTCAAATAACAGCATTTGCGGCATTATTCAAAAACAACGGAGATACAAACGTAAGTATTATTGATTTTGTTCTCAAACCGGGCGATTCTTTATCACTTTCAACACCGTATAATTCAGAAATAAACCAAGAATTTAATATTGTGTTTACAGAACCGGCAACTATAAAATCATTAGTAATAATGCAAGAAACAACTTAATTAAATTAATATAAACCTTTTAAATTTTGAAAAAATGATTATAGTAAATCATCAAACCAATGCAACTGATGGTCTAAAAGTAGATTTTTCGACATGGCTCGAAAAACAAGGTGTCGAATCAAGCATAGAATATGTTTATTCTGACCCTTTGGTTCCATCAATTGACAACCCTTCAAATAATGTAAATTTGAAAGAGGTACTTTACAAAAACTCTACCGGTATAACTTTGTACAAAATCGGAATGCGATATGATGCCAATGATAATATACTTTCACAAAGGCACTTACATGTTTAATCTTTAAACTTTAAATCCGGCAAGTTTCTTTGCCGGGTTTATTTAATAGTTTCTATTATGCTTATAAAATCCGGTATCATACATCTGAGTTTCGATAAAAACCCGAAATACAGAACATTAGAAGTTGGTAATAAATATTCCGGAGACTTTACTAAGATTTCGGAAACCGGAGAAGTTAGGCATTACGGACTTGCAACAGTTTGGGGTGATATAACTAACACATTAATCGCTCGCAACCTTGAAAGCACAGCAGGGACTATAGATTATAATTTTGCTGAAGGTTCATTATTAATACAACCCGGAGGAAACATAAATAATCAAGCTGATAGATTATTTTTTAATTTTCAAATCCCGCATGGTGCTAAATCGAACTCTCAAATGAAATTACATTGTCATTGGGAACAGCCGAACAATACTGAAAGAATATTTACAATTCAATACAGAATTCAAAAAAATAACCAAGCTAAAACTACAGCATGGACTACTGTAACAGCAAGCACCAATAATAACAGCGTATTTACATATACGTCCGGAACTCTAAACCAAATAACAAATTTAGTTGCAGTAGATTTAGTCGGAGCCGGAATCTCCGCAACCGTTCAATTTCGTATTTGCAGAACTGACAATAATGCAGGCGATGTTAATGCTACATTCATAGACGCACATATAGAATACGACAGCAACGGCAGTGAACAGGAATTTATTAAATATTAAAAAATGCTTTTTGAAAACAAAATAACGCAAAATAAAAATGCTTTTTTAGCCAAAGTAAAAGCAATTTCAAGCGATTTGGGTATTAATCCGAATTGGTTGATGGGCGTTATGAATTTTGAAAGTGCCGGAACATTCCGACCGGATATACAAAATCCTTATTCCAATGCTACCGGATTAATTCAATTTATGCCGAGTACTGCAAAAGGTTTAGGAACTTCTATTGAAAGTTTGAAACAAATGAGTAACGTAGAGCAATTAGACTATGTAAAAAAATACTTATTGCCGTTCAAAACTAAAATGAAAAGTTTTGTAGATGTTTATTTGTCGGTTTTTTATCCGCTTGCCGTTGGAAAACCCGACAATTATATTGTCGGAAGTCATAATAATACCGAAAGTATAATAGTAAAGCAAAACAAACCTTTCGACTACAATAAAAACGGACAAATAACAAAAAAAGAAATCGAAAATATGTTATTTGAACGAATGCCGGAAATGAAGTCTTTTGCCGGTTCAAGTTCTCAAAAAAGCAATAAAAAAAGAAACATTATAATAATTGTTTCAATAGTCATAGTGGTTGCAGTAGTTTTTTACTACCGTAAACCTATTTGTTCATTCATTAAAAATATTTTTTAAATGAAAACAAAAGTTTTAATTCCTATTATAGTTGTAATTATTATTACTACTGTTGTTTTAATCATTTTTTTACGAAAAAAAGAAAAAAGAGGATTATTACATATAACTAACGGTGATGAAATAAATAGTAAATTTTTGAAATGGGAAACTATTGTAGAAACAAACAAACCCAATTATCTGAAATTACGGTATTCTGAAAATAAATACCAAATTGTTATGTTCGATAACATAAATGATTATCTGATTAAATTAAAAAATGGTACAATAAATATACGTAAAATAGGAATAATGTCTTTTGAGGCAACTGTTACAGAATTAGACCAAGATGGAAATATTGCCGGAAAAGAAACACTAATATATAAACCAAAAACAAAATAAATGATGCCCTTATTATTATATATGTTCGTTTTACAAATTCCTGTTGAAGGTGTAAAAGAATCTATTAGTACTATCAATGAGTACGGAATTTTGGGAGCATTTTCCGTTATTGGTCTCGTTGCCTTATTTTTTCTTATTCGATATGTAAAATCATTGTACGATAAAAGTCAGAAAAGTTATGAATATCTATTATCTGAATTTCAGAAAGTACAAACAGAATTTCGAACTTTTATTATAGACGACAATTCAAAACTTCGTGAAATTATCTTAGAAAATAACGAAGTCTTAAAAAAAAACACCGAAGCAATGATTAATTTTTCAAGAATAATTGAAAAAATTATTAAGTAAAATAAATTTTAAGCACATAAAACGACTTTAAAATGGAAACTAAAAAAAAGGGATTAAAAAACGAAAAATATACGAAGTTTAAAGAGGGACAAGTTTTCTTTCCGAAAACATCAAAACAAATTAAAATTTTGTCAATTCAAAAAGGTAGTACAGGCGATACTTTAATTCGATATAACTATAAATCATATCCTGATAAAGAATTAAAAATAAGCCTTGCAACACCTGTTCAGTTTAAAAATATGATAATTGATGGTAATAATTATATTGAAAAAATTACAAAAACTGAAACAAAAAAAGAAATTGCAAAACCCGAATTCAAAGGTAAAAGTACTATTGCAAAGCGTTTCAAGAATAAATTTACACCGGTTGTTAATTTAGAACTTTCAAAAATAAAAACACGTCCCGAAATTTTTCAAGGTCGTACAGTTCCATTTGCCAAAGCAACCGTTGAAAAAATTGTAAAAGAAGGATTTGACACATCTCAGGAACCGATTATTTTGTTCAGAATGGACTTGAAAAAAGGACAAAAACAAGATATTGTTATTTCCGGACACAGTCGTTTCGAAGCTGCTAAAATCTTAAAATTAAAAACAATACCGGTTAAATACTTTAAAGGAACTTTCGAAGATGCAATTGATTATGCAATTATCGAAAGTAACCGTTCCGGAAATGCAGAAGGAATAGAAAGCGATGTAAAAGCATATATCAGAGCAAAAAAGCGAGGTTACAATAAAGAATTTTTACGTTCAATATTCAAAACAGATTCATATATTGACACTTTACGAAATCTAAGTTATTTGAACGCAAACGGCGATTTTATTAAAGAACTTGCAAGCCAAAGTAACCGTTCATTTCCGTACTTAGAAAGAAATGCAGTTTGGGTAGGTAATTTGAGAATGTTGTACCTGTTATTAAAAACAATCATGAAAAAGAAATTTTTGATTTTTTCTACAAAGGAGACCGCAAAAATTTACAAATAAAGAAACAAAGTTTTTATGATGTTATCAAAAAACGTGTTACAACTCCGGGTTTTAGTGAAAAGAAACCATTAAGATTAAGTAAAAAAACAGAATTTGATTACATGAAAGACAGCGACCCCGGTGTAGCCCTTTATAAATCAGAAATTACAAAAGAAAATGATTTGCACGAACAACACGCAACAAAACTGAAATTATCGGTAGAAGCGGAAAAAATCGGAGAAAGCAAATTAGTTCAAAAACTTCGCGAAGAAGCAAAACAAATTAGAGACCTTGCACAAAAAAAACACGCTTATATTTTGGAGTTAAGGAAAAAACTTGAAATTGAAGATGTGCGATTGGAAAAAGGCGGAATGTTTTAATAATTAAATAACTTATAAAATCATGGCAAAAAAAGGAAATACAGCAGCTTTGAAAGAAATTAACAGTATTGCAAGCAAAATTCAAAAAGAGGGCGGATACACTGAAAAAACTGTTAAAACACCAAAAGTAAAAAGAAGTACGGCACTCAAACAAGCCGGAAAAATTTACAAATCAAAAAAGAAGTAAAACCACCCGCAAAAGTTCCGAAAGTTTATTTGACTTTCGGAACTTTTTTTATTCCAACAAACCCTTTGTAGAAAAATTCTAAATATTTGTGGTCATCGCTTTTGGTTTGCGATTCTGAAAAACCTTTTTTCTTTAAATTTTTATAAGTCTTTTTTGCGTCTAATACATTCATTATGAAATCGAAATTACAATACTGTTTAATATACTTTTTATTAGCTTATTATGTTCGGTAAGCGAGTTATTATCCACATAACTTGTAAATTATTTTAGAAAAAACTCTAAAAATATTTGGAAGTTGTTATAAAGTTATTTTATATTTGCATATCAAATTTAGTTATTAAAGATGATAATCAAAAATGATAATCAAACTTGATAACGAAAAATGAAATAAAAATATTATAAAGTCCGGTACCTGATTTTTTACAGGGGTGTTTTGATGAGGGTACCGGCTTTTAAAAAAACTGCAAAATGAATATAGTTGATATAATATTAATACTAACACTTGTAGGGACAGTTTGGGGAGTTTGGAAAATTTTTAACCTTTAAAAGATATGACACCAATAGAAAAATTATTAGAAAGGCAAGCGGAGTGCAAGAAAATACATGAAAAAGAAATTTTACCACTCGAATTAAATTTAGCAGACAAAAGACGAGAGTTAAAAGAATACTTTTTGCAAGAATTAAACAGATACCATGATGAAATGCTAAAAGACAGTAATGGCATTTCAATAAAAGAAAATGATATTGTTAAACAAGGCAAAGATTATTTCTTAGTAAAACAAAGACATACGCAAATATTATTCGGAGATATTTTAGAAAACCCAAGAATTATTTGCAAAAAAATAGATAAACAGTTGAGAATCGGAAAAAAAGACTTTGAATTTAACAGTTCTGAATGTACTGAATTAAGATTTATCGTAAATGCAACTTTTGGGATACCGGAAAATATTTTCAGCTATGAATAAACAAGATGAAATCCTAAAATACATATCCGGCAAAAAAGGACAAGTTGCAAGTTCGAAAGAAATTTACGAAAATATTACTGTTACCTGTTATCACAACGGTAAAAAATACTCATCGGAAACATTAAGCAGAATGGTAAAAAACGGCTAACTTATAAGGGTTTCAAAAGGTGTGTTTTCTTTTGTTTCACATACAAAAACTAAAAAAATAATTCAATATAAAAATCAAAAATCAATATTTTAATACTAACAATTTAACAAAAAAAAACATGGGACTATTAGACTTAATTTTCGGAAAAAAAGAACGTTGGGACGTTTTAGAACATTCAACACAAAGAAGAACTGAAAAACAATCGAGACGGGAAGCAAGAAGAGAAGCAAAAAGAATAAACAAAGAAACCGGTGATATTGTACTTTATATGAAATACGAAAAAAAAGAAAACAGATGAAAAAGATATTAGAAGTTTCGTATTCACACAAGCCACAGAAACTTACTATTTATTACAAAAACGGAAAAATCAAAATTTATCATGGCAAAAGAGCACTTTATTTACTAAGAAAATTCGCTTAATCATGGAAACCGTAATCTTAAAGTACCTGAAACAATATCTTAAAAGCGGGCTTAATTGGAGAGAAAGCATAGTCCAAATAGGAGGATTTTCAATAATAGAAAAATACGAATTCGATAGTTTGGGAAATGCTTTATTAACAGCAGCACACTCGCACAGAATAATCACAATTGAAAAGAATAAACTTAATATTTTAAAATAAAAAAACGATGCTAAAATTTACAGAAGAAGTTAAAAAGGAATTACAAACAATGAAATTGCAATCTAAAATCGTAGGATATGCAAATATACATTGGCAAACAGTAACCCGATGGATAAAAGAAGATAACGAGGAACTGACAAAAATCGGAATATTGGAAGTAATAAAAGTTCACCTTAACAAAAAGAATGTTTCCGAACTTTTTGAAGTAACCGCACAACCGGAACAAGTAACCGAATTAGAAACCCTTTAAAAACTGCAAAAATGAAAGTAGAAATGGAAGTAGATTTAGACGAGTTTGTAGAAGAATTAAATAAGTGGGAAAAAACAGAACTATTTGAAATTTTAATTAAAGATTTATTTAAACCATCTATTAAGTATGAAGATATAAAAAAACTTCTCGAAGAAACCTGCACAATTGAAAATCAGTACAAATTTAACCAATTTATGAAAACCTTATGAAAGCAAAAAACTTAATTTTCTTAGCAATTGCCGGCTTTATCGGTTTGTTTGCATACAGTTATTTCACAAAAAACGATAATCTTAAAAACGTTGAATTTCGAGACTACCGGCAAGAATTTCGTTTGGAAATAGATAGTATAAAAACCGAACTTGACAACATAAATAAAGATGTTGATACTTTAAAAGCAGATACAGATATTCTGAAAAAAGATACAGATACATTGAAAAAAGGACAATCGGTAATATACGAGCAAGTTAAAAAAGTATCGGATAAAACGCTTTTAGATTGGTTTTAAACCTTAAACTTATGTACTACACCGAAATAATAAGATTTAGAATAAAGAAACGAAGTATTGAATTGGGAAGTTTGTTTTTTTCTCGATTGTTGTATTCTTACAGTTCCGAAGGGGGTAAAGCATGGCAACAAGGATTATTTATATCAATACAAATGATTTTTGTTGTTCCTGCATTAATTCTTGATTCTATTTGTCTGTTCGTTTACGCAATCTACAGATTATTAATGTTCTTGTTCAAATTCTTTTTTAACAGTTTATTTGAAATTTTCAAATCCGGCTCACAATCATTCTTAACTCCGCTTTTTAAGTGGGCATTTCTGATAATTGCAATAATGTTTTCTTATACCATAATATCAAACGGAACATGGAGAAAGTATATAGAAACTTTTTCACAATTATTGTCGCAACTGTGGTAGTTATTTTGGGGATTTATAAAGCCGATTCACGATTTATTTTGAATAATCGTTTGGGTAGTTTTTACGATTTTATATATCAAATTGATGTTATAAATCAACACTTTATAAATGATTTTGTGGTGTACGATATGACGGATATTGTGAAACAAACCGATAGAAAAATGCTTATGCCGGAGTTTATAATTATTCACCACGATACATATCCCTACATCGATAATTCGTGGAATTCCGTAAACGAATTGCATGACAAAGAGCGGGGTTGGGGAGGTATTCAATACCATTATTTTATATCAAAGTCCGGACGTATTTATAAAAACCATACAGAAAACAATGTTACAATTCACTCCGGAACTACTGAAATGAACCATAAATCGATTGCCGTTTGTATTCAAGGAAATTTTGATACAGAATTTTTAATGGGCGAACAAAAAACGGCATTAAGTAAATTACTTCACAGCTTAAAAAAGAAGTACAGAACGATAAAAATTATTGCTCATCGAGATGTAAAAGAAACAAGCTGCCCCGGCAAAAACATTGATATTTCCGACCTTATAGAATTGAGTTACAAACCGCATAAACTCTTAGTAAAATGAACCCTACTTTAAATCTATACAAAACCATTTTAGTTCTTTTGAATAACAACGGAACTAAAAAACCTGCAATAAACATTCGTAACGGTGAAATTTGTTATATCGAAGAAATAAAAGTAGGAGTAGGGAAGAATTCGGTACAGGTATTTTCGTTGGTAAATAATGCCCCTTCCGTTATTGAGTTCGACATGGTTCCGGAAAGTTTTATTACATTATCCGATTTTGCGGAAAACAACGGAAACTATCGGGAAAATTCAGGAAAATTTGCGGAACTTTTGCGGAATTATATCGGAACGTTTCCGGAAACTTTCCGGAATTCTATCGGAGAATTTGCGGATAACTCTCGGACTATTTCCGAAACTCTACCGGACGATTTCGGGAGTGACAACGGAGAAATTGCGGAGACGTATCGGCGTTTTATCGGCAAGGGAACTATTGACAGAATAAAAGTCTCACATCATTATTCGGGAGAAACCGCAAAGGTTATTACAGATATTGAAAAACTCACCGACAAGATTTGTAAGCATACAACAAAAAAAGAAACACAACAAAAAGCCGCCGAATTTTACGATTTGTGTGTTAAAACGGCTGAAGCTAACGAACTTGACAAAATACAAAAATTAAAAAGTATTCGTTACGAACTCGAAAAAACATCAAACAAACAAGATTTGATGATAGAACAAAACGCAGTTCAAAAACAAGATAGCGGTTTTTGGTTTAATTCAAAAAAATACGCTTGGGTAATTATTATATTATTTGCTGTCGGTATGCTTTTTTGGACTTTTTACGAACCTGTTAAAAAATACGAACAAGTAAAAACGGAAATAAAGAAAACAATAAACGAAACTATTGAAAAATATCCGATTGCAGGTAAAATAACCGGTACCGACAAAAAAGCTCCTGCAAAAAAAGTCCACACCGCAGAAGAAATTGAAAATCTAATTAACCAAGTTGCAGAAGAACAAAAGATTAAAATTTGGGAGTTTAGCCGGAACAAAATAAAAACCGCTTGTCAAAACAAAGAATTAACTAATTGGGAAGTTAAAAACATTATCAAAAAGCAAACCACGAAAAAATAAAACTTACTATGAAACAAAACTTGTTTGTTAAAGTCTTAATATATACGGCAGTTATCGGAATCATAATTTTACTTATGATGATAAATACAAAGTTACTTATACACTTAAATTGGATAAAAACAAGTAACTTTTTTTTAGATACTGTACTTGTTACTATCGCCGGGCTTGCCTTTGCACTCGGCAGTATTTCAGTAGTTATTTTTTACAATCCTGAACCGTCCGAAAGTACATCAAAAGTAAGTTTTGTTTTCAAAAAACTAAGTTCAATACTGTTAAAAGTAACTTTTGCACTATTAGACGGCTTTCATGTTTATGTTTACAATAACAGTCATATTGAAGATATTGCAACGTGGGTAAGTCCGATTTTTGCAATACAAACCGCATTGATTTTATTTTTTATCGGAAACACCGTTCATAAAATTTCAAACACAAATACACTACTCCTCCAAGAAACTAAACAAGAAAAAAACCAAGTAGAAAGTAACTCAAACTTACTTTCTGAAATAGAAATCGGATACTACAAGAATGAAAAAAGAAGAATACTACAAAAGAAAGAAGAAAACAGAACGGAAGAAGAAAAAAGTTTACTTCAAAAGGCGATTAGTTATTTTGGAGAGTAACCCGGTTTTCATTCAAATTAAATAATTTATAAATCTTTAAAAATTTTAAATCTTTTAAAAAATAACAAAATGCAAAAAAAAATTACAAGTTTTTTATCCGATAAGTTCAATGTTAAAATATTATTTATCGGTGATATTCACGAAAACGGTAACAAAATCAATTTCAATGTTCAAATAAAAAATGTAAAAATTGATATCCCCAAATCTTGCCGAGTATTAAATATTGATTCGTTATTAGGTTTAGGCACTTATATCAAAATTGAAATAAGTAAAAATGAATTACTTAATTATTAAATTTATGAACATAAAAAATATATCTGAAAATCATTTTAGGCAATTAGCCGAAGTTGCCGGTTATTCGTATTTATTGAAAATATGGCGACACTCTGCTTATTCAATAAATCCTAAAAATGGTAAAAATCAACTTATTAAAAATTCAATTTGTTTAGTAGATTATTCAAAAGAAGAGTATTCCGAAAGCCCATATTTTAAATAGTTGTTTATGTTGGGTTTAGATAAATTTGAATTTTCTTTTACCGGTTATAGAAAAAACGAAAACAAAATAAATCAAGCCATTGAAAATCAAAATTTAGTTTTCAAAAAACTAATTGAATTAGGTTACGATTTGTAACCGCTAACATGTATTATCCTCAAAAATGACGGTGGCAAAATAAAAAAACAAAACTATATGACTGCAAAAAGAGACCGCCCCATATACCGTAAAAGAAACGAAATATTTTACAGCATAAAAAATGACTTAAGTTTTATTTCGGTAAAAAATGAAAACTTGTTTACGGATACCGAAATTATAAAAGGGAAATTAAAAACAGTAGATATTATAAGCCGTGAATTTTTATGTAGTAAAAAAGAATTTGAAACAGCTTTTAGAAAAGCGTTAAAAGCAATAAAAAATTAAGTAACCTCAATTTACATATACTTTATGACCGCACAAACTGTAAAAAGATTTATGGAGGTAACCCGAGAATATTGGGAATTATTACCGTTAGACTACCGAAACGAAGTACAAGTTTTTGTAAAAGTATTACAAAACGATTTTACACCGATTCACTTTATAAATGCAAATGTACCGGCTTTTTGGCTCGAAAACAAGGATATAATGGACGGCGTAATGTTATTTTTAAAACATCTAACCGAACGTAAAAACGTAACACTCACACCGGAAAAAGTAAAAGCAATTTCAATGCTCGTAGATGTAAAAACTAAGGAACCGGAAAAAATAATAGAAACTTTTTACAATTCGGTTAATCGTGATTATACCCGTCCTTATGTAGTTGAAAATGACAGTTCGCAAGGAATGTTAAATTTAGGATTGCCTACAGCATTAGAAATAAAATCAAATTTTCAAAACTACTTTAAAGGTCAAACAATAAGCGATAAATTAATAACAACTTTTCAAGAGTATAATTCTTATTGTAAAGACAACCCAAAACTAAAACCTTTTATGGGCAATAATTTATCACGTTTTTTGAAAGAATTAGCAAAAATTACGGAAACTTTCCCGGGCAAAGTGTTTACAGCTTTAAAATATTTAACAGCAAACGAAACAACTGAATTACCCTTAGATTACTCAGTTATTCTAACTTGGTATCAAAATCAAAATAACGCACAATGAACTTAGATTTTTCTCTACCCTCAAGCATAGATAATTGGGAACTTCGTTTTTTCGGCAAATTTGAGAAGGAAAAACTCGGTGGTCTCGGTTACGGGATTACTACCCAAGAACTAATAATGTTTATTGCAAATAATGCAAAAGCATTGTCGGATAAAGCAGTTATTTCATTTTTGGATAAAACCGAAAACAATTTCGGAGTATTCAAAGAAAGCGTTTTACAAAATGTTCGTATTTATAAAGAACGTTTAACCGAACTTGCCAATGCAAACTCACCACAAGAAGATGAACAACAAAAAGAAAGTTCGTTTGTAAAAGTAATACGTAAAATGAAAGAAGTTTACACGTCTTTATCGGTAAACGCACTTACAAAAGAATTATTGAATTACAAAGAAAAGGAAGAAAACCCTTATGTTATTTCACATCAAACTTTATTCACACGATTAAAATTCGATGGTTACAAGTTTTCAAAAAGCGATATTTTAGACTATTTGTATTCACCCGATTACACAAATCATATAAACCCTATAACACAAATTGCTCAACAATTCCCAAAGTGGGAGCCGGGCGATTATGATTTTGTAAGCGGAGTTTTTGAATTTGTAAAAATCAAATCCGAAAATCCGGAACATATTAATTTTTACAAGTCAGTTTTTTTGAAGTGGGCAATAAAGTCTATCGAAAACACAATAGACGATACGGCACTTCCGAACAAACAAATAATAATATTTCAAGGTGGTACACAAAGCCGTAAAACTTCATTTATCCGCTCGCTAATAAGACCTTTTGCACCATATACAAAGGAAGAAATTGAAATAAAAATGTCTGAAATAAATACGAAAAAAGCACTTACTCAAAACATTTTTATACTCAATGATGAGTTCGATAAAATGAATTTAAAAGAATTAAAGGAGTTTAAAGTAATGACCGCCGCCGATGAAATAAAATATAAACCGGTCGGAAGTCAATTTGAACAAAATTTCAAAAAGCGTGCAAACATGATTTCAAGTACAAACCCGGACCGTTTCCTTACAGACATGACCGGCAACGTGCGTTTTATCATAATACCGATTGCAAACACCTACAAAACACCGATTGCATCAGCTTTTTTAGATGATGCAGAATATTTCAGAGCTTTTTGGGGACAAATCTTTTACTACTACAAACAAACAAAAAAGAATTTATTTAATGCCGAATTAACTACCGAAGAATTGACTTTACAAGAAGTTTTGAACCGTAACCACACAACATATAAAGATTTAGAAATTGCAATTTTAATGCTTTATCCCCAACCGGAACACAATGAAGAAAAATACACATTATCAGCCGGAGAACTATTGGAAAAGATAAAATTAAATACTGCAATTCCTTTACAATACAAAAGCGGTTTGAATGAAATTTCACTCGGTAAAAAACTCACCGCACTTGGTTACAATCGTGTTTCTACACACACAGAAATTAATCAAAAATACAGATACGAATTTAAGAAATAAGTTATGAAAAAGGGCATAAAACAAGACAATATTATATATTTTGTTTTAGATTTTAAATGGTTTGACTTAATAAAATCAGGCAAAAAAACTCATGAATACCGTTCGGTTAAAACATGGGAAGAAAAAATAAAAAACAAAATTTATGAATTTGAATATGATAAAAAACCGCTTATTTTAAAATTGCAACGTGGATATACAAAAACATTTATGTTAGTTGAAGTTATTCATATCTCTTGTAATCACGGTACAATGACCGATTTAAAAATCGATGAATTAGTTTATGATTTTCATTTAGGTAAAATAACTAATTCAAATGAATTATAAAAAAACTATCGAACTGTTTGCCGGCTCACAATCTTTTACAAAAGTTGCAAAAGAATTGAATTGTGAAACTTTCACATCAGACATTAAAGATTTGCAGGGCATTAATTATGTAATCGATATACTTACTTTTGATGTTAATCGAGTTCCTTTTATACCGGATATAATTTGGGCATCTCCCGATTGCTCAACTTGGAGCAAAGCCGCCGGAAGTATTCATTTTGACGGTAAAAAAATAATACCGAAAACAGAAAAAGCTGTAAAAAGTATTTTAATAATAGAAAAAACATTACAAATTATATTTCACTTTTTAAGCATAAATCCGGGCTTAAAGTATTATATCGAAAATCCGGAAGGTAAACTACAAAAATATCTTCAAGCCGGAACTTTATTCGGAAATATTAATCGATTAGTAGTTTTAGACCAATGCCAATACGGACGTGAATTTAAAAAACGCACTCACATATTTACAAATGATTTTCAATGGAAACCTCGCAAACTTTGTAAAGGCAAACAATTTTGTACTCATAAATCGAATATACAAAATTCCGGCTTAAAAAAAACAAGTAGCTTAGGACTTCTCGACAAACTGCAATACTACCAACGTGCAATGATACCGAGAGAATTATGTTTAGAAATACTAACAGTTAAATAAAAATTATGCAAACATTAACATCTAATTTACCGAAAAAAACCAACATTCAGCATATCCAAGATATTATAATTTTTCATTGTATTATAAAACTAATAAAAGCGGATTTAGCTTGGTTTGAAATAGCAGAAAATTTATATCATAATCTATTATACATACAATCTTATGATTATGATGAGTTTGAAGATATAATAATAGTTTTAAAAAACTCTTCAAAAAAAATTGTATTTAAAAAACAAGATTTTTTAGTTTATATGATACTTTAAAAAATTGAAGATTGGGACTTCTTGACAAACTGCAATACTACCAACGTGCAATGATACCGAGAGAATTATGTTTAGAAATACTAACCCTTTAAAAAACATCAACCCATGAAAGAACTCACATCAAAACATCAAGCGATATATAATTTCGCAAAGAAAAACAAAATTGTAACGGTAAAAGATTTAGCAGGGATAGCGGAAGTAAATACATACTATCATAATGCAGACTTTTATTTCAGTCAGTTAAAATATTCTGTTTAAGAAAAAAAGAGGAGTTGAACAATTACCTGCCGCCAAACAAAAAGAAGTTTCTACATTTATTAATCATTTTCACAATCAAATAGTAGATAAGTGGACTGAATTTTTTATTTTAAAGAAACAAATTAAGAATGAAAAAATATCAAAAAAATTATAAGTATGAAAACACTATTTGTAAAACAAGCAAGTTATATTTCAGAATATAAAATTGAATTGATATTCAGTGATAATAAATCAAAAATTATTGATTTTGAACCGTTTCTTTTTAAAAACTCACACCCGCAACACGATAAATACCGTAAATTAACTAATTTCAAAACATTCAAAATTGAAAACGGGAGTATTGTTTGGGGTATTGATTGGGATTTAACTTTCTCAATAGATAGTCTGTATAAAGGTAAAATATAACTTTCTTCAAAAGCGGGGAAACCCGCTTTTTTATTCCATTTTGCGTATCCATTCCGTTTTTAATTTATCGGTAGTTTTTGCATATATCTGAGTTGTGGATATTTCAGTATGTCCGAGTATAGAAGAAATTATTTCAACCGGAATGCCGTAAAAAATTGCATTAGTTGCAAATGTATGTCGTGCCACATGAAAACTAACATATTTATTTATTCCTGCCGTTTTCATTATTTCTTTTAAATTTTCATTAGTCTTTTGGTTTGTAAGTACCTTGAAGACCTTTTCATTTTTTCCGTAGTTTTTCCCGATAAGCTCATTAGCTTTCAATAAAACCGGTATAGATACAACAAATTTTGTTTTATGCTGTTCTAACTTGATAACAGTATTTTTACCGGTTCCGTAAATATTTCCAAAAGTAAAATCTTTTACATCTGTATATCTTAAACCGGTGTAACATGAAAACAAAAAATATTTCAATACATAATGCCGACCTGCTTTTAATGTACCTGCCTTATATAGTTCTTCCAAAGTCTTTAATTCTTCCGGTGTAAGATGTTCTCTATTACCTTTAAATTTCTTGATTTTAATTTTTTCAAACGGATTTGATTTTATTAAATCGGCATCAATGCACCAACCCACAAAAGTCCGCAACATCGACATACATTTACTTGCTGTATTCTTATTGTTTTTAAGCGTTTGAAACATGTAGTTTTCATAATCTTTCAGAAATGTGTAAGTTAAATCGGCAAACTTCACACCCTTTGAAAATTGTTCAAGTTTAGTTATCTGACTTTTATATGTTCTTTGTGTTTCTTTCGATAAATTCCGTTTTTTGATTTGTTCCGATATATATTCGGTAAATGAACCGTCTGCATATCCTTTATAAAAGTAAATACGTGTAAACTCATCAGCAGCAAGCGGTTTATCAGCAAAATAGAAATCATCTATTATTTTACGTGCTTTTTGCACTTCTTTTGAAATGTATTTGTTTATACGTTCAAAATCGTCATGTTCTTGTGTAACTTGGTGTAGTTTATTATCCCAATATTTCCGGTTAATAAATATTCTCAAACTAATATCTTTTTTAACCGTTCCGAACATAGTTCGTATGTAGAGAGGTTCATATCCACACTTATTTTTATAGTCTTTTCTAAGTGTAATGTTTACTTTCTGCATGTTACATAATTTTAGTTATTGTGAATAAATTGTGAACTAAAAGCATGAAAAACCCGCATAAACTCCAAAAGGTAACTACTTTTTTACAAGTAGCTACCTAACTTACATACACTTACACTTTAAGTTTCGACCACAGAAACCTACATAGTGGAGCCGGAGGGATTTCATTTACATTCATTATATACATTTATGTTTCAATAACTTAATTATACGAAAAATTTGTTTTGTGCATTTATTGTGAATTTTTAAAATATAAAAAAGAAAAACTTATATATTGAGTTATTTATACTAAAGGCGAAACTTGTAATGCACTTTTGTCTTACACACTTACACAAACGCAGACTGTTGGTTTTTAGAGTACTTGTTTACAGTCACCTACCTTGTGTAAGATGTTAATCATTATCTTACACAAACCTACACAAAAATGTGTAAGATGCAAAAACCATCTTACACTATGTAACTATCTTTCACACCGACACTTACACGCCTTGTGTAAGTAGTGTAAGATAAACGACCTCTGCGGGTTTTTTACTTTTTGCCGTTTTTTAGCTTAATATTTCATTTTTGTATATCAAATTTAATAATCAAAAGTAATACTAAAAGTGATATACACTCTTGTATATCAAAAGTGATGTATGTTATTGATATACAATAATTTATTTGCATATTATTTATGAATTATTTATATTTGCAGTATCATTTATTTATAGATTATTTATAAATAGTTTATAAACTATATACAAATTATATCTATACTAATTATCAATAACTTACAAACTATCTAAAAATTTATATGTATGAGCGAAATAGAAGAAATAAACAAAATTGATTTTACAAAAAATAGTCAGAGTATTTATTTTAAAACAGCGGACTTGAAAAAAATGAAATCAGTTTGCACAACAGTTACCGGCAGGGAAGAAAAAGACTTATCCGGCATGAAAGAATTTATTATGCTTACAGTTGATACGGCATTAGGCGAAACTAAACACCTTGAAAAAGACAACGCAAAACTTCAAAAAGAAATTGATAATCTTTTATCTGTAAATATGCAGTTAAAAGATAATATCATTGAATTTGAAAAAAAGAATTCCGAACTTGTAAACAAGTACGAAGATTTATCCGCAAACGAACAAACAGTAAAAGAATACTACTCGGCTCAAGAACAAATAATTAAGCAACTTTTACAAGATAATTCGGACTTAAAAGACAAAGCTCTAATTTTTGAGACAGAAAACAGCCAATTAACAGAAACAATTAACAGTTTCCAAACAGAACTTTCCGAAAAGCAAAACAAACTTCAAAACACTGAAAAAGACATTGTCTTGCATTTTTCAGGTTTGCAAAAGGATATTATTGAAAGGTACATAAACGACACTAAAACTATTGAATTTGTAAAAAACAAATTCAATAAAAACGGTGAATTTGACGGTTTGTTTGATGTTATTGATACCGATAATGAAAAAACAAATATTGCAAATTTCTGTAAAGTAGTTGTATTTGCTAATATCTACAACGGTACAATGCCAAACAACATATTAACAAAAAAGCAAATAAACACAGCTTTTGAAAAACGCAAAAATCAATAAAAAATGGATTTGCCAATACCTAAACCGATATTAAACACTATACTTAATTTCATTCGTCCCAAGATTAATAAAGCAAGTGAAAGTATAGTCGATTTGCAAGATGAACAACAACAAAAATATACCGATAAATTTATTTTCGGCATTGATAACGGAATAATAGTCGGTATGTGTATAGATGATAACGGAGTAGTAAAAAGAATGCCGGTAAATCAAAATTTGAAAGTTGATACAATTTCAGTTACAGAGTTACTTACAAATCTTATAAATATAAAAATATAATGTTTGATTTTGATATAAAAAAAGAACCGCAAAATGAAAATGTTTCGGAACAAGAAAAAACATTTTTTAACGGATTTGATAAACCCTTAGAAGATTTTGAAGTTCCTCCGGAGCCGGAAGAAGAATTTACTGAAACTTTTTTTGATGATGAACCGATTACAATTCCAAAATTTATAATTGAAGCAAAAAAGAAAGCTGCACATCAGATTGTAAATATTGTAAGTTCCGGACTTGATGCAGTATTGCAAATGTACACGGGAGTAAACGAATTTGAACGGTACAAACCACCAACGGAAAACTTGAAAGAAATTGAAAGTTACGTTGTAGATATGCTTCCCGACAGAACGCCTGAAATGCCTAAGTGGTTATTTGTTTTGATTGCAATATTTGCAGCTTACAGTCCGATTGTTTCAAAAGTAAAACAAGATAAACAAAGGTAAAACAAAGTAAAACCAAACGACAAAGATTATTTTGAAGAATAAAAATAAATACAATGGCAAAAAGAAACTTAAAAGAATAATTAGAAATTGCAAAAAAATGGGCTACGGAAAATTTAGTAGGAAAAAAAGTATATCATAGTGGTATTCAAGATTACATTGAGTTTAATGAAAATGGTATTTCTCATGCAATTTATGCAAAAACA
>Ga0316610_1000077_pt1 | contig 25479 bp, 33 predicted proteins | sample MIS2017111B_MG_FD_207677 | JGI IMG/M metagenome (GOLD analysis project Ga0316610, IMG submission 207677) | Microbial mat bacterial communities from Middle Island sinkhole, Lake Huron, Michigan, United States - MIS.2017.111B | ecosystem: Environmental > Aquatic > Freshwater > Lake > Sediment... | reverse complement strand
GATAGCGTTGGTTGCTCTGGTGGTAGTGACGCACTGCCGCCCAAGGATGTTCGGAATCCTGATCTTGCAGCCAGAGGCAGGAACATAGCCCACCGCTGTCGTGCCGTTGTGTCCGATGCGGACGTTACCGTTGGTTTCCATGCAGACGAACTTGGAGCGCACATCCGTCCCCAAGTTGCCGGTAATCATCAGCGCCGCATATAGCGCGGGATACTTGTCGTAAGTACCGCTACCGGGGGATGTCTCGATCCACACCGCAGGGACGTAGGCAGTTGCTGATCCGTTGGTCGGAACCTGCACCAGTTGGTTGCTTGAGCCTGTGGCCGTGCCGAGTTCAAACCAGTCGCCGCGAGTGGTGAAGTCGCCAAGACGCGGTACAGTTATCGTGGATGCTTGGTCATGCACCACTTCGATCCAGCCCACCACGTCAGCACCGGCAGCAGTGGCAGTGATGCCAGAGAGCGCACCGGCAGAGAACGTGCCGCCTGTGACTTCGCGCAGCTTGATAAAACCCGTTGCGCCGATGGTCGTGGAAGGTGCGGAAGTCAGCGAGGCCCAATAGCCGAGGAAATAACCAGAAACTCCACCCTGCGAAACGGTTGTTCCGATAGCCGCACTACCAGAGCCGCCAGTGATTGCCAACCAGCGCACATTGGTGCCGTCGATGATGTAGCTGCCACCCAATGTCGCAGAAATGTTGTGCGAGCCGAGCGAGCCGGTCATGCTCGCAGGGCTGTTGGCGTGCCAGCGGGTGTCGGTTCGGATCGTCAGCGACCCGCCATTGTTGGTCATCGCCTCCCCCGCCGTGCGGGCAGCGTCGTCCAGATAAACGGCAGTCGTGAGCGTAGCCATCAGCTAACCTTCAGATGAATCTCGACGCCGCCAGAGTGGGATTGCACTTCAATGGTCTGCACGTCGTGTTCCATATCCGGCTGCGAGATTCTGATGGGCGTGTCATCCGGGTACGCCATCGCCAGCGTTTGAAGCTCTCCGAGAAGTTGTTGGAGAGTCATAGTCGCCCCTTAAGCATCGGAGACCACGGCGGCAGAACTTCCGCCGCCCGACTCACCCAGTGACGCAGTGAAGGTCTGGTAGGTCTTGATCGAGTCAGAGTAGGCTGGCCCTGTACCACCGAAGCGCACCCGTACCGCCAGTGTCCGTGCAGCGGAATACACGCAACTGTAGGATTCGTCCGTAGCATTGGCGACGGCGTCGATGTACCCGAGGTAGGCGTTCGCACCGTTCGCCGCGCCGTTGGTGCTGAAGTCATGCGCCGGAATCGTGAAGGTCTTGGTGCCTGAGTTGTACGCCGTGTACTCGTGCTTGGTGTATTGCCCGTTGGCACGCAGAATACGGATGCTGCCCACGCCTGTCGCCACTGCCGGGGTATCCACCGGGATCGCTTCATTCACCACCACGCTCGTCACCGCAGCGCCAGACAACGCCCCGTTCAGGGTGAACTGGTTGACTTGGATCGCAGAACCCGTCGAAGGCGCAACCAGCACAGAGTAGCCCGAGGTGAGGCCGGAAACCGTGAAGGTGACGTTGTTCGGCGGCTGGCGAGTCGTACCGTCCAGTGCCGTGATCTTGTCGTTCTTGGCGAGGTCTGCGTACTCCAGCGAGAAGCCGTAAGCACCGACAATGGATGAACCTGTCGAGTCGCCGCAAGCCGGTGTCGAAACTGCTTTCTCCGTGACCGTGCCTGTCGTTGCCGTGACGCCGCCCTGTGTGATCGTGCCGGTGGGCACTACGCCGGTCAGAAGCTGGATGTAGAGGATGTCGTCAGTCGTGTCGTCGGCAAGGATGCGGCCTGTGCCCGCCGTCGCGCCCGTACCCCACGTCAGGTCGGTCGATGTACCTTGAGCAAACGCGCCGCCTGCCAGCCCCGTGTAAGTGACTGAGTGGGTGATGCCACGGAACAGTTCGCCCGCCGTGCCGTACACCGTTGCCGATGCCGTGCGACGGGTGATGTACTTCATGTACTCGTAGAACTGGTTGATCGTGCAATCGCCCTTGTCCCACTCACTGTAATACTCTTCATCCGCGCCGTTGTTGTCCACGTCGATCAGGTTGTAGCCTGTAGTGACGTTGGTGACGGTGGTGAACGGTGCAGAAACCAGATCACCAATGATAGTGGTGTTGTTCAGGTCGTTCTTGTAGGTCAGCGGCACGGTGTTCACGCCGCGACCTGTACCGGGGATGCGGAACTCAGAGTAGGTCTTGCCCCACTCACGAGTCTGGAACAGCAGAATCTTGCCGTCGATATCTGCGCCACTGGCGCGCACCTTGACCATGAACTGCGCCGACTTACCAGTTGCCGCATCGAAGTTAATGCCGCGATACGATTCACCGTTCGGGGTGTTATTCCAGAAGTCGCCGGTCAGTCGAGCGCCGTCCTGAATCACGTCCACGTAGCAGCCACGGTTTGCCACGACTGCGATACCGTCCCAGATGTCCGTGCCGCCACCTTGGATGATCGTGCCGCCGTAGATGTACTCGTTGGCCGGTGTGGTGTACGCCGTGTCCAGCGTGTAGCCATTGGTCAAGCTGATGATGGTGTCGAAGGACTTATCAGACGGGGTGTCCCGCGTGATATCCATGTAGTCATCGCCAGCCGAACTCGCGTCGTCTGCAAGGTCTTGCAGCCAGCGGTGAAGTTCCAAGACCGTAACGTAATTGGCTCCGGCTACGCCATGCGCCGCACCGACGTATCGAATGCCTTTACCTACTTGTATTTCCCATGAGGATGCGACGAGTGCCATGACTTACTCCTTACTTCAAGAAAGTGAAACCGGCAGCAACTGCAAGGCCGGTGATGATGATCGTGGAAAACTGGTTGATGACGTTCTCGTAGAGCTTGCCGAGCAGCGTCTTCTTCGTCTCGGTGGCTTCTGCCTGTTCAGCGATCTGCTTATTCGCCCACTCACAGCGTCCGTTGTGCTTGAGGCGCTGGGCAATCCAGTCGTGGTGCAGATGGTGGTTCTCTTCGTGGCCGTTGAGGACGAAGCTCTTCATCATCTTCTTCTCGTTGTCGATGGCGAGGTCAATCTTGCTGCCGATCTCTTCCAGCACGCCCAGCATCAGGAGCAGGATAGTTTTCATCTGACTATCGTCGGTCTTGGCGATCTCGGAAAGTATGGCGCTTTTTACGTTGAATTGCGTGCTCACTTTGATACCTCATGCTGTTGAACGACCCACGATTGAAGGAAGGAAAATCTCACCGCGTCTTCGATTCCATCTCCGAGGTGCTTCTCGCACTGTTCGGCAGTAATGACGGGTGGATCAACGGGGTCAGCAACGGGGGCTTGAGGAGCGAGGCCGGTGGCAGAGGATACTGAGGGCATTCCCCCCGCACTACTACAGGGTTGCACCCTGACAGCAGGACGACGACGAAGATCACGAAGAGCCACGTCAAGCCGAGTTGAAGTGTCGGTATTGATGGCAGCAGACTCTCTGAGCCGTCGCTGGATATCGGCTTCGATTTGTTCCTGAGCGGCATTGACCGAGGCGGTGTATGAGGTGAGGTTGTCACGGGCGGCGCTCCAGCGGTTGATAAAGAAGGCGTTGCTCAAGGTCAGGACGAGAATGATCCCGGCCATGATGGAAGCGAATGGGGCGAGGAGTGCGGTCACAGTCGATCACTCCAGACGTAGATAGCCGTGGCGATGCCGACACTGGCGCACATCAATGCGAGGTCGAGGAGAAATGAGCCGGTCATTCGAGACACCCCGCCATAAGTGTTTGATATTCCTCCGATGCCGGAATGTCGGCTTCGGTGTTTGAAAGCCGCCCGGTTTGAGCTTGCCCGTCTAGATCGGGACTGCCAGAGGCTTGGGCGGAAAGTTCTGTTGGCAGCGGATGCCATGCGGTTGGGATGGCCGTGAATTTGAAGTTATCAGTCATTGCCGTCCTTCGCATCAGCACCTTCACCCCACGGCTTGAAGTGTGGCGTGTAGTGCTTGCACTGATCGCCAACGTCGGACGGATAGAAGTGCTGACGCACCTGTGACTCAGGGATGTTGTCTAGAGCGCACTTGTGGCGCAGGCTGCACGGCTGGAAGGTTGAGCATTTCTTGTCAAGCATCATTCCTCACTTCCTTCGTCGCCCAGCGATTCATCATGTAGCTGGCTGTCGCCATCCCAGCTAGACTCGGGCCGATGGCGCTGAGTACCGGTATCATTTCTGGATGCCAGAAACTCCCTACAGTCAGGACTGCGGTGCTGAAGCAGAGTGTCGAGCCTGCCATTAAGGCGATAGCCCGAGTGCTCGACAGGCGGTTCATATCGTCCGAAGAGAGTTGCTTGAGCCATGTCATTCTCCGATCAACCCACGAAGGTGTTCGATGCGGTTGTACCAGCCATTCCTGAAGACTTCCTGATCCGGGCGCTTGGCGATGATCTCGTTGAAGAAGTTCTTGCGGTGCTCAAGGTACAGCGTACACAGTTCGACGATGTCGCCGTTGGTCATCTCTTCGTGCAGTGCCTGCATCGTGCCGCGCCCTGCAATACCGTCCACGTCTACGCCGAGAGTCTGCTGCAAGAGCTTGATGGCCCTGCCAGCGCCGTGGTTGATCGCTGCGTCGAAGACCAGCACGTCGAGCGGCTCAGGAATATACGAGCAGTGGGCGTCTTTCCAGTACGTGCCGTAGATGAGCAGTACCTCTTCCATCGAAATCTGCTTCACAGGGCGCTGTGGACGCCCTGAGAGCTTGCAGAACTCGTCGTAGGTACGCTGGGTTACCCCGTAGTTCGTCGCACCACCACGGTCTGCTTTACGGTCGCTGTAGCCACCTTCCTCTCCGAGGGTGACTCTGATGGCGTAGGACAGGCGGCTCATGGCTCAACTCGCCAACTCTACACCGGGAGTGATGTATGCAAGCGTGGGGCCTGCGGCACTACCGATACACGCCACGTGCGTCGAACCGAGCGGTACGTCCACAACTACGTCTTGTAGCGGCGGAACCACGATGCACGCTGTACCTGTCGCGTTGTCTGGGGTGGGAATTACTGCCGTAGCAGAGCCTGCGCCGAACTGGAAGTAGAGTATGACAGTGGTGGATGTGTTTACCAGTCTGGCCTTCCGGCAGGCGACAAGAGCCAAGCTTTTGCTTGCCGCCGTAGTGGAGATACAGATGGTGGGGGAGTGGGCGGTAAACGACATGTGTATCTCCTTATTCGATGAGTTGGATTCTATCAGAAACCACCAGCGAGTGAGGTGCTCAGGCTACGCCGGGGAGGGATAGGCGCACCTGAGCTGCCGGTGTTTTGAGGCTGGAACGTATTGCCCACAAGCGCCCACCGCCGGCTGGGGTCTACAGCTTGTCTCAGATACCGCCATACGCGACGACGCGAGTCTTGTGCTTGTACCGCTCCCACTCACGCTTGCACTGGTCGCAGTACTTGCGGAAATTCAACTCGGCTTCTGTGGATTTCGTCTTGTCGAACGTCTCAGCGTCCTGCTTCTTGTACGACAGGTGCTTCATCCAGTCCAGCAAATAAATGTGGTGCTCCTCGTCCACGTCACTCAGCTCGTGAGTGTCGTCGACGATATGAGTGAAGGGGAGCCGGTATATATGCAGCGTCACGGTGTCCGCTTCTACCGGCACTTGCACCCACTTCGCCTTATCCTTCTCTGCGCCGATGATCATGTAGCGCACCGGCCCCGAACGCCCGTCCAGATAAAGCTGGCGCATCACCCCGTAATCGCTGGATTGCATGTACGCAGCGTCTGTCAGGTTCACGATCTCCAGCACAGTGCCGTTGGACTTGTACGCACTCATTATCCGCAGAATGGACGGGTGCAGGTCTACGACGCTCTCGCCAATAGCGATAGGGACGCTAGTCGCGTCTGAGGTGAAGTCTGCAATCCCGCCGGTCAGGCGCACGAACTGTCTGTACGCGGCATCCATGTAGCGATATCCCTCGTCGTCAGACCAGAGATACGGCTTCGCTGTGTCTACGACATCAGTACGCCACGCATCAAACAGTTCGCCGGAGTTCACTCTTCCTGCCCTTTCTTGATGCGGTAGTCAGCCCAAGCCTTGTCACGCTCTTTGTTGTCCACGGCGAACCCAAGGGATACCTTGATGGCTTTGACGTGCGGCACGCCTTGCGCGGTGAAGTCCTCACGCTTGTTCGAGGCGACGATGTCGTCGAAGCAGGCAAACAGCAAGGCTTCGCGCTCTGCGCCCACCGGGTCAGCCGCTACAACCTTCACGTCTTCCATTCCTGCATCCTGCGGTGCGTCTACACGCTCAGCCCCGATAGCCAGAACTTCCGGGATGCAGGTGTTCGGCACGGAGGCCGGGATACCCTTATCGAAGCGGATAGTGAATCCGGTCTTGCTGATAACGGTAGCGTTTCTATTCAGTACAAATTCAGCCATTCCTGTCACTCCTTAATAGGTGGAAGAACGGGGACCGAAGTCCCCGTCTTTTACATCACAATCAGGTGATTGTGTTTTCCGTGCCACGGCCGTCGATGGTGTACAGAACGCGTACACGCACCTTGCCTTGGGTCGCATCAGCACCGCCGTTGGCGAACGTCAGGCGGATGTTCTTGCCGTCGTTGCAGGTCAACGGGATCACGCCGGTCATGGTGAACGCGGTGATGCCAGCGGTCTCCAAGTCGGTGGTGGTGGTGAAGGTGGTGGCCGCACCAGTGACACCGACAGACAGCGTGTTGGTGGTAGTACCGTTGAACACTGTTTCGACTTGCACCGTACCGCTGATGATATGAGCGCCGTAAGGCATGGGGATGGCGTCGAACACGAGGTTCGTGCCAGCCGTCAAACCGGACTCATTCGGGTCAGTGGATGTCGCAACGGTGGAACACAGGGTCTTCTTGACGCCAGAAACGGAGTCAATCGCCCAGTCATTCCAGTTCATTACAAACTCTTGCACCAGCGCGTGCTGGCCGAAACGCGAAGCTACTTTCTTAGTCATGTGATTCTCCTTATTGGGCTACGTCGACAGCGATGACGCCGAAGTCTTCGACAGCACCACCCATGTACTGGCTGGTGAACTTGGGCTTCAAGAAGCCAAGAATCTTGCCGGTCGAAATACCCTGCGAGTTCTCGTAGTCAAAACCCTTCTCAACCCACTCAGGAGCGCCGATATCAGCCATACCAAGAGCCTGAGCGCCGCAGAACAGCATACGGCAACCATCGACGTTGTAACCGGAACCCCACTTGTTCGTGCCGCTGATGGCGGTACGAGTGTTCGGTACATGGCGATGCTCGTGGAAGTAGATGCCGTCGATCTTGACGCTGGAGCCAGTGAACAGGCTGTTTCCGTCACCACGCGGTTGGGCGTGACGCAGGTTCAACAGGTAGTTCGCGTCGAGCTTGAGCTTCGACATGGCTTGCGGGGACAGGAAGCAGTGGTAGGTCTCTTCGCCGCCGGCTTCTTTGACGCCGCGCATATAGGTGTCCTTCGCGTAAGCCTTAAGCTGTACGAAGAGTTCCCACATGGGGTAGTCGCCAGTACCAATCGCGCCGCCGACAAACGAAGCGGAGGTGTTGGTCTTGGCAGTCGGGGTCTTCAGGGTCTTCGTCGCGGTGTCCCACGTGAAGATGCGCTGAGCGGTAGGAGCAGTCACATCAGCCGCAAACTCAAGGTTCGTCATGTCGGAACCGACACGAGTACCGCCAGAGTTCTTGGCGCTGTAGGCCATGCCAGCCATAGTCAACATAGCCATTTGGTCGATGCGGTCCGACAGCCAGTAAGCCAACTGGTCGCGACTGTTCTCACGGAAAGTGATGATCGACTTCTGGTCAGCCATACGCCCTTCGTGGCGGTTAGCGTGACGAATCTGGTCAAGACGGATGACCTGATCGTACGACTTCATCGCCTCTTCGTTGCCTTCCAGTGCGCGATCCCCGGCGATACCATCACCTTCGAGGTCAGCCAGCAAGGTGATAACGGCACGAGCACCCTTCTCGGACTTCTTCAGCTCAGTGATGTGCTGAATCATCGAGTTGGCGTCTTTGCCAAGGAACTTGTTGATGAACGACATGTTGCGGGCTTGCTTCCACAAGTCCATCGACCATACGGTTTTTTGTTCGTTGGTCAGTAGTGCAAAGTTGGTTGTAGTCACGAGGAATCTCCTATAAAAGTGACCGTACATTTCGTAGTGAGCTTGCGCCCTCCAACACACTCTCGCGGTGTCTGCGTCTGCCTGTGTCGCTGGCAAAGTGCGAAGTACGGTCCTTACGGGATCGACTCGGCCTCTTGTGTCGTCGGAGGCTCACGAGACTGGCTACAATCCGCCAGTGAGGGATGGTGGCTTACGGCCACCACTCGTTACGCGAGACTCTATCAAAAAAAGTTAACTCGCGCAAACATTTTAGATGAAGTCTCCGCGCATCTTTGCTTTCGTAGTTTCCGGCAGCGCCGAGAACTCCTCGTAGGTCATCTTCACCGCGTCCTCATTCTCAGGACGAGTGGAGCCAGCCTTGTCGCTGTCGATACCGACTTCCTTCATGGAACCGGGCTGTGCGTGTGCCGCGCCGATGTTCTTGGCTACTGCTGCGGCCTTCCGCTCAGCGGCTACGCCCTTCCCGCCCGTCTCCTGCGCAGCGGCCAGCGTAGACGCGCCACGGATAGAGAGCACGTCCTCAGCGGCCAAAGACAACGCCTGCGACGGGCTGTAGCCTTCCTCCGAGATCAGCCGAGCCTGCTCCGCCAGCACCAGATTCACCAGCTTCGGGCTGAACGACTCAGACTTCTCGTTGAACTCCGGATGCTCCGTCTCCAGTGAGGTGATCACCTCGTTAACCCGCGCTTTCTCTTCGTCAATCTGGCGCTGCTGGAACTGGGCGGCTGTCTCTTCCGCACGTACACGGGTGTCTTCCAGCTTGCGCACCTCACGCTCAGCGTGGCGGATTTCCGCCATAACCTGCGCCGCTTTCTCCGACTCCCCTTCCATCAGGTACTTGGTGTGCAGGGCTTCCTTCGCAATAATATCCGCCTCAAGCTGAGAGGCGTCAATGCTGTGCGCGGCTTGGTCAATCTTGGCCTGAAGCTCGTTCAGCCGCTGTTCTGCGGCGAGGCGTGCGGCCCGCTCTGCGTTGATCCGCTCGTCGAAGACGGTCTTCGGGATGCCGATGTGCTTGCCATCCTCGTCCTTATCCTTCTTCGTGAACTTCCCGGTCTCGTCACGGGGCTGCTCCGGCTCTTCCTTGGCTGGCTCAGCCTTGCCGAGGTCTTCGGCAAGCTTCGCGGCATCCGCTTCGCCTTGTTCTGCTGCGGCGGTATCCGGCACAACTACCACCGGCTCCAAGCTGTCGCCTCTGTCCAGTGTGGACAGGTCTACGTTTTCTTCTGACATACGTTACTCCCGCTGGTTAAAAATCGTCGTCACTGGACTCTTGCTTCTCAGTTTGAGCCATCTGTACTGCTGCCTGCTGCTCTTTAAGAATGGCGTCCTGCGCGTGGGTTTCCTGCTTGAGCTTCAAATCCAGCTCCGCCGCCTGCCGCTTCATGTCCATTTCCATCTGTAGCTTCTCGCGCTCCATGTCCATCTTCTCACGCTCGAAGGCCAGCTCTGCTTCCATCTTCTGCTGATCCATACCCAGTTCTGCCGCCGCTACCTCTGCACCGCCGTCTTCCGTGGCAGCGGCCTGCGCCTGTGCCATCTTCAACTGGGCGCTGGCCTGCTTCTCTTGGGCGGTGGACTCGGCCAGCGATACCTGCGCTTCAAGGTTCCGCATCTCCAACTGCGCCCTCTGCTGCGCTTCCGGCGAGTTCTGGGCGGACTCCATCTGCTTGACGATCTCCGCCTTGCGCTGGAGCCGACTGGACTCGATGACCACGCTATCCGGCAACTGGATGCCCTGCTTGCGCATCTCAAGAAGCTGGTCAAACTGGTTATCCTCAAGGCTGTCGCGGTACGGCTGGCTGGAGATAATGATGTCGTACTCGCCCAGTGTCAGGTCGTTCGTGATAGCGCCAGTGGTCGGGTCAGGCTGGTTCACAGCGATAGTCTCGGACTCCCGCGTTACGTCGTCGTGGGTGATGTTTACGAGCCGCTCTTCCGTGTAGTAGGTCTGGATCAGGTCTAGGACGTTCCGCGCAAGGATGAAGTCCGTGCGCTGAAGGTTATCCATAGGCTTGCTGAGGTTCTGTGTGCCCTGTTGCCGCTTCGTCTGAATCGCCTTCGCAGCCACGTCCTCGCGGTCAAAACCCTGCATGGAGTCGCTGACTCCGCTGATGCTCTTGATGTGCTCCTCAGCCTTGTAGCTGATCCGGTCTAGGCCGGTAGGCGTGGCGTTCGGAGTGATCTTCTCGGCGTTCGCGATGTCATCCAGCTCGATGACAAGCCCGGTCTGCGCACCTTTCTGCTCCAGCTCCTCGACGGACATGTTCTGCAAGGAGCCGACCTTCAGCTTCCAGCCGCTATTCGCGGTAGTGTTCACCACATGCAGCTCTTGGCTGGAGGTCTTGTTCAGCAACTCTTGGCTGGAGATCAGGTTCTCTACCAGCCCGATGGTCTTGCCGTAGCGGAAGTGCGGGAAGTACGGTACAACCGTGAAGTGCTTGTGCGGCGACCAGTCGTCGTGGAGGACCACGGAGTCCGCCGTCACTGTCCAGCGAATCCGCTTCGTCAGCTTCTTCGTCGTGCTGATCTGCCCGCCTGCCTTCTCGATGAGCATGGCAATACGGTTTCTATCCCAGTCCGTCGGGACAGGGCGCATATCCCCGGTCTCGATGTCTACGAAATGCTGTTGCTTATCCAGACGACGATACTGACGGTCGATAACACGCACATTCCGCCGCACGTTGTGCGGGTCGAGGATTCCATAGTACCCAGCCAGCAACTGATTACCGCCAAACCTGTCGCGAGTTCGCTCAATAGAATCGTAGCCATAAGGGTACGCTGATCCATCTCTGTCCTTCAGGATATCCGCGTCTTTATCGGAGTACAGGATACTGATGTCCTGCGGGGTCATCCACTTCGTGATGAACACGTCGTTCCAGAAGTCCGGGTCGTACTCTTCCGCATCCGGGTCAATCACCACGTTCTTGCTGTTCAAGTTCGTGATGGACACCTCGCCCTTCATGCTGTCCGTAAAGTCCAGCCGTACGTCCAGAAAGCCGCGACTGCGGATACAACCGTCCGCAAACATGTCTGACCGCGCCCACGACAACTGGTTCTGCTGCGCGATGTACATCCAGACCTTCGTCAGTGCCTCAGCAGTAGGGGCTGGAGCGCCGTGCTTCGGGCGGAACAGCACCTCCGAGCGGTTTATGATCTGCTCTCCGAACACGGTGTTCAGCGTGCTGATGATCTTGTTGATCGTCAAGGCGGGGCGCTTCTGCAAGCGCAGCGTGTTCAAGTCCGTCTGCGCCCACTGCTCTCCGGCAAAGAACTGCTCACAGCGGTCTGCCTTCTCCAAGAACGGCAGGTGCCCACGGTCTCGGCAGTACTGGTAGCGCTGCCACTGTTCGTTTGCGAGGGCGGTATTTATAGGCACGGTATTACCTTTCTGCGTTCAGGCTGGCAGTATATTCGTCGCGGAGCTGGGCGGAGTCTCGCAGGCGTGGCATGGATTACTTCAGGAAGCGGAGCTTGTATTGGGTAGACCGGATCAACGCAAGAATCTCGTCGATGATGTTCTGCATGTAAGTATCTGTCGTGTCCCCGCACTTCTTGCGGTTCTTATCAATCCAGAGGGACAGGTCTTCCAGCATCTCCAGCGCGTCGGCGGACAGGTCGTACTTGGTGGGGTACTCCGTAATCAGGCCGTACTCGCCTTGGTAGGCCTCCGCGAAGCTGTCAGCCAAGTCCACAATCTCGTCGTAGAAGTCGTGCAGGGCCATGTGCGCGGCGTAGCTGCGGGACTTCAAGTGCAGTACATGCGCGGCAGTACGCGCATGGAAGCAGCGCATGACGAATTCACCAGCGAGTGCAGACATACAACCCCTTTCCAGTTTCGCGAAGTGTATCAGATAGTTGTGAAAAAGTGGTCACGCTGCCATAGCGCTAGCTTCTCCCTCGATCCCGTAGCTGCCCAGCTTCTCCCGCCACGAGCGCACAGAAGTGGACGGTTTCGGCAGGGTGGGCGCTGCTCTGGCGAGGGTAAGCCGCACCGCCCATGCCAGCGCATCCACTTGGTCGTCATGCTTCCCTGCGGGGAAAGTAAGCATCTCCTGCCGACACTCGTGCAGCCACTCTGCCGCCTCCGGGAAGTAAACCTTTCCGAGCTGCATCCGCCCGCGCAGCGGCATGGCGCGTACCTTCTTGTCCGTGAGGGGCTTCAGCACCTCCCAGCTAGGGTACACGCGGCGCTCCAGACAGCGCTTCTCCCACTGCGCCTGCATGGTCTTCCATATCTGACCGTCCTCGAAGCCGATCAAGTCCGCGTCGTACTGGGTGTAGTAGTCGATCATCGTGTCCACGATCTCTATGCTGTCGTCGGAGCGGAAGCGCTTGATGTCCAGCACGTACAACCCGTCGTTCTCGTCCTGCAAGATAGTAGCGCCCACCGTGTAGTCACTGGTCTGCTGCTCCGTAATAGCAAAGTCCCACGCCTGATAGACCGTGCGGTAGCGACGGCTGGGCGCGGCGGAGTAGTAGCGGAACAGGCTCTTCGTGAAGTACACCCCGTCCTCCGGCGTGGGCTTCTGCTGGAAGAGAGCCGACCACACCCGCTGGTTCCCACGGGCGTAGTAGTTCTTCTGGATCGCCCTCAGCGCACCAATGTCATACCTGTCCGGATGTAGTGCACTTCCCGGTGCTCGCAGGAGCAGATGCTCCGGTGGGGCTTCGTACTGTCCGTCGGGGCCGACGGGAACGTGCACGATCTGTCGTTCGTCAGGGTGCAGAAACTCTGCATAACCTTCGTTGATGGCTGGATAACGCACAACTTCAAATTTGTCTCCATCTCCACTCTCGCTGATGTCTATGATCCGCCCGCCCCAGTCGTCTTCGTTCCACAAAGTGTTGTGACTAACTACTCCGTCGGCGATGAAGTTCTCGGTGCGTTCTACGGAAAGGTCGAAGACTTCTTCAACCCCGTCTGGCTCGATACTGACTATCTCATCCAGTGTGAAGTCTGAGATACCCGGCTGCGGCAAGTGCCAACTGCTCAGTGCCAAGTAATCCGACTCCGGTGTTGCAGGAGAAGCACAGAAGTCCTCTGACTTTCCCTGTGTCGTGGCAGTGATCAACGGCGAGCTTCCTGCCCCAGTGCTTAGGCTGCGTGGCGTCGGCAGGCTTCCCGCAGATGGCACAGACACCATGCTGTTCGGCGAACATCCTGTCGTACTCTGCTGCTGTGATGCCATAGCGGTGTTTGAGTCTGGCGTTACGGCGGGGTTCTGCGCCATCAGCTGCGCTACGGTGTCCGTCAGCCCAGCGCTTCTTTGCGTAGTGAGACTCGCAGTATCCACGGCAGACAACCTTACTAGTGCATCCGTCAACGAGGCATGCAGCCCCTTTCCACTTACCCCACCGGCCTTTAGCGTTACGATTCTGCTCGCTGTAGTCAAGCTTCGTGCTCGTATCCATTTGAGTTCTCCGGTAGGGGCCGTAGCGAGAAACGGATGTCTCTGATTCGCTCTGACGATTCTACCAGAGTTCGTCGTAATTTTCAGGATGGAATCACGACCATTTGACTTTAACCCTTTGACTACAGAAGAAGTTAACCTGCCGTTCTCGTATGTAGCCACCTCGTCGGAGCGTGTCAGAGTGTCGAGCCGTCGAGTGGAGCCGTCGGCCATGAGCACAGGCGTGTCTCCAGTCATACACATGATCCCGAGTACACCGCCGCCGGGAGCAATCCGCGTGTAGGCAGTGGAGGCGTACCACTCCCAGATGTTATCCCTGATGGTGGCGGAGTCCGCCGCCTCCATATCCTTGATAGGGTCGTCGATGATTAATACGTGCGCCCCGCGCCCGGTAATACCCGTGCCCACACCGGCAGCGAGATACCCACCGCGCCGGGTAGTGTCCCACGCCTCCTTGGACTGGCTCTCCGGGTTCAGCAGGGAGCTGGGGAAGGTAGCCGTATACGCCGGGTCTCGCACAAGGTCTCGAATAAACCCGCTGAACTTCAAGGCAAGGGACTGCGTGTGGCTGGCGGCGATGATCTCCCACTCAGGGTGGTGTCCTAAGACCCACGCGGGGAAGAAATTGGACGTAAGGGTGGACTTTCCGTGCCGTGGGGGCATACAGAGGAGGAGCCGTGGGCGTTTCTTCTGCTCCACGTCATGCATGAAGCGCTCCAAGCGCCGACAGATGTCCACATGCACCCAGCCAGCCATGTAATCAGGCTTGAAACGCTGGACAAAGGCGAGCAGGGAGCGTGCCATGAGCACCCGCTCGCCCTGCTCATAGATTTCTATCTCATCCGGGATGTGTACATCCGCCAGTGGGTCGTCTGACGGCGTAGGAGGGGTGGGTGGCGGGGGTGGAGGAGCGTTCGCGGGGTCGTGGGGCAGGATGGTAGGGACTTCCCCGGCGTTATCCAGCATACAGATGTTGCACACAGTCTCGTGGGACGTGAAAAACGCCTTGGAGTACAACTCCCCGCAGGCGTAACAGACTTTTGGAGCCTCAAACTGTCGGGACTTGCTTGGACTCGCCATCTATCGTCGCTCCTTGCCTGATTATGCGCTTGCGCTCGACCATCTGAAGCAGCTCTGCGGTGGACATGGACTCCAGCTTGCGCACAATCTTGTCCTGATCGTCCGTAAGCATGACTTTCTTGGTCTCTGGAGCGTAGTGGCCGAGGATTTTACCCACTTCCCGCCAGCCGGCGATCTCCGTAGCAGGCTCTGCCTGCAACTTCGCCCTGTTTATGGCGGCGAGTATGCCTTCAACCACATCCCGTCGGGATATCTGCACCTCTTCGGCAAGTATACGCTGCTGGATAGCCAGCTCGCGCTGCACCGTCTCGCTGGCGGCGCAGCCCTCTGCACTTCTCCCGAGCAACACCGAGGGTGGTCTACCCATCATCTTCTCGTTTACATACGCTTCCTGTATCGGGGTAAGCGGTTTTGGCTTCGGTTTACGCTTAGGCGGAGTTTTGATCATCCAAATAGTGTAGCAGATAGCGATTCCCGTGAAAAATTTTATAAAAATTTTAGAAGTATACTTCTTCTGTGAATTTCTGAAAATCCATGAGGTTCGGAGGATAAGTATACTTTTTCTGCAAATTTCTAAAAATCTATGGGGTTCGTACTATCTCCCCTCTTCCACAAAGAGGGGAGTGGCTTCGGATTCGGTTTCCGAATTCCGATTTTATGTCTTACTTAGGAGATGATCATGACATTCAATACAAACGACTTCATGGAGTACATGAGCCAAGCGTCCGTCACAACCGCAGCTACCATTGGTAGCGTGGTTAACCACAGCGTCGTCGTCGTTGGCGCAGCCATCGACGCGTACCAGCTCGTTCGCGAGCTTGGTGCTGATGACGCAGCGCTCCGTATGGAGCAGTACGTCAGTGTCGCTGTTAACACAGCGCTTGGACGTAAGTAAGTAAACAAGCAGTACATGGATGCCCTCGCAAGAGGGCGTTCATGTATACATTTAGGTTCTAAACGTATACATGAGCGTATGACATGGGGGTCGTATGACAGAAACGTAACCCATTGGTCATATATGCAGGATCAATTTGATCCGAAATGATCCGAAATTCGCCTCCCTTCACCCACAGAATTGCCTAGTACATGCCCTAGGCCCTCTTAGGGGGTTACGTGAGTAGATACATGAACTTTGGATCATTTTGGATCAAACGTTTTAAATCAAGTACTTAGGTGCTCCAATGATCCGAAGTATACGTCTAGGTATATTTGGTTCTTCATATATTAGCCAAGTCTAATAATGACGGACTTGTAGTTGTTTCAACTACACGGCTGTATCAAAATGATCCAATTCGTTCAAACTTTGGATCACTTTGGAGCAGGTTTGGTGCAGTTAGTGAGTACTAACTAACTAGCTGCTTTTGTAGGTGTACTATGACATATAGGAGATGAACATGAAACAAGTATACACATCACACGCTGAGCGTGCCGCTGCTGCATCCGCCATTGCGCGGTTGTACAACATGGGTTTGATTACGGAGCATGAGTGCCTGCATCGTATTGGTGAGACGTATGTGTCGGGGTGCAAGCCTCAGTTGATGCACGCGGTTGAAGTGTATGTGATCCTTAGCCGTGGCCGTGAGTTGCTTCACGGCACGAAGGATATGGTTATGAGCGTAGCTCGTACCATGAAGGGCGTGGAAGTACGCGCCCAGTTGGATGATGGCACGCTGGATGTGCCGTTCTTCTATAACTAATCGAGGAGATGAAAAATGGAATTCAATGTGTCTATTGATCCTAAACAAGTTCTTGCTGTCGAGAACGCCATGCAGCATATCGCGCATAGGAAGACGTTTCACACTGATCATATCTTGGGTATGCTCAAGGCAGGTCGGGAAACGGGGAACTCGCTCAATATCCTGATGAACGACGGCCACTTCTATGAGGGTGCTGTCGTGAGGCTTATTAGTGAGAAGCATAACCGCTTGGTCTTGCAGATCAACGGGTCTTTTATGCTTGATCATCTCGATCTCGATTTGGTCGAAGCGGTTGAAGAAGATTAAGTAGAGCTTTCATCATGGGTGTTGTTTAGGCAGCACCTATGAGTGGATGCTTTGCGTCCTGTTGCCACACATAGTGTGGTTTGTGGTCCTATGTTCGATGACCACCAAAATCTAAAAGCGAGCATTTCGTAGTAATTGTTTCGAGGAGAAACAAGCATGACATCACGTAACTTTAATCGTCTGGCCGCTGTGCAATCCAACCAGAAGCTTCTTGCAACTCAGGAAGCGCACGCCGAGGAGTACAAGGCGGTGCTGACGTACGGGTTGGTGGAGCAGGTCACGCAGCCTCTTCAAGTTGTTCAGTCCACAGCGGAATTCATGCCGCTGCTTGGCTGCATGGCGAGCTTGGCGAACAAGGCCCTTACGGGGCAGTACAACGCCTTGATCGCTTGTGCATGGCGTGATGACACGCCTTCTGTTGAGACGGTGAATGCTAACGCCCCGAAGGTGGCGTTCCAGCCTTGGGATGAGGACATGTCCGAAGACCCGGAAGCTGATAACGGCCAAGAGCGGCTGCATCACGATGTGCGCAGCTTCGAGGAAATCGAAGCACGTGCACAGGTGTGCAGGTCTATCGTGCACAGCCTGAGTAATATCAAGGGTGTGACGGAGACTCGTTGGTTGGCTGGTACAGTCCAACGCACTCTGGAAGTTCAGGGTGATGGCACGACGAAGATCGTGACAGTGCCGCACATTCCGTGTGCTTATCGTTCTATCCAAGAGTTTGTCATGGATCGCATGGCGACTAATCAGCATAGGGATGGGTTGTGGTTTACCAAACAGATGTATTTCCGTATGTCTCGTCCGGATTACGACACGGGCTATGCCCACGGCGAAATCCATGAGCTTAAGGCTGAGTTCTCTCAGCACCTCGAAGAGGAGATCATCGTAGATGAGCAGCCTACTACGAGGCTTGAGCTGTACGTTCGTGACATTGCAAATCGCAAGTTTGCTGCTTGGCTGGAAGCTATCAAGCAAGGCAAGTCTGGTTCAGCGGATCAGGCTATCTGGATAGCCTACTCGACAGACCGTATGGCGTTCGCAGAACGCTTTATGGATTCTCTTGAGATGGAGGAATACCTCCAAGCTGAAGAGGAAGCTGCTGCCAAGCTGGCTGAGCGTACTGCGAAGCTGGCTAGGTTCAACGCACTCAAGGCTGGTACGGCTACACCGGTTGAGAAGGCTGTTGTACAGGCTGAGCAGGCTCCGGCCTTGGAAGGCGTGAAGTTCACGTCCATTGCTCCGCGTAGCATCGCATCGCGTGGTAATGGGGCTGTAGGCTTCAGCCCGTTCGGGCGTGTTGCATAAGCAGTAGATAGTGCATTGCCTGTGCTTGGGCTTGCCTAAGCACAGGCATTTCTTGGTTACTTGGTCACTTAGGAGATGAGCATGTTCAAGACACGTCGCTTTAACGAAGACTACTTCGAGTCTTCTGTACCTGAGCAAGGTGGGGACCCTATGCTGCTGTGTATGGCTGCGGAGGGAGAGCTTGATGATTCAGACGTAGCTGCGGAGCAGAACAACAGCGTATCGATTGATGCGCTGTGGCGTGCTGCTGAGCAGTCTGATGAGAATGGAGAGTGGTGATGCGTTTATTCCTCACCATAGCAGCAGTGCTGACTCTCATGGCTCTTAGCTATGTATGTGGCTACGTAATTAGCTATGAGCAGCGTCCTGTGCCTGCTGTAGTCGAACCTATTATGTTTACTTAGGAGATGAGTATGGAACCAACTGAAAAGTCACAGATGCTTGATAATTTCATCACTGAGGTAACCGGTGTTGATCGCAAGGCTACGATACGTGGTAACGCGTGCGTATTCTGTACGACACCGAACCTGAAGTTCAGGGATGAGTTGTCGAAGAAGGAGTACCGTATCAGCGGTATTTGTCAGAATTGTCAGGATCAAGTGTTCAAGGAGAACGAAGATATTCGGGATATACAGAAGCTGTATGCCCCGGCTATAGATTGAGACTGACATAGTAATACAGGTAAGAGGCAGCGGGTTCGTCGTGACGTTACGAGCTGCCTCTTGTATTACCTGCGTACGTAACGGTTCCCTTGGGAAAGGATTTGTACGGTCAATTACCCTCACACACACATGGGCAGTACGACTAGCCCCCGTAAGGGGCTATTAGGAGAACGATGATGAGTAAATTCGTAATCAAGTGCACAGCAGTGAAAGTCGACACTATCGAGATTGGTGATGCTGAGATCAACATCGAAGTTCCGCCCGAAGAAATTTTGGGCGTGTTGAAGCTGTACCCTGAGATCATCAATGCAGTTCTTTCCATCGTTAAGGAGATGAAAAATGGCAACGTCTAAAACCAAAAAATTCTATACCGCCCCGGTTCTGGATCAGGTTACTGAGGTTCCTGAAGTGGATGCAGCCTACGCCGTGGGCAATGCTATTTATAACGGCGTGGCTACTGGCGGTGGTGCTGTCGTAGACAGCGTAAGCTGGGTTGGCAGCAAGCTGCTGAACTTCGGCAAGGGACTTATCAACGCCAACGCCAAGGCATAAGGAGGAATCATGTTCGGACTGGCCCACATAGACATCATGCCCGTTGTATACGGACTGATTATCTTTCTGGGCCTGCTATCCATGTTTTCGAAGCTGATAGCAGGCCGGATATTTGGCTTCATTATTGAAGTCACTGTGTTTTTCGTAGTGTTCAAGCTGCACGGTGGGACGATGGCAGGCGGCTTTGCCGCCACCATAGCTGCGCTGTTAGCGGGATTTTTCTTCCCGCGTATGTTAACTAGCAAATAAGTATTTGTTTATCTTGGACTTCACATCCATAAGGTAAACCTGATGATTGAGGCCATCAAATTTTGCTAGACTGGTCGTTCAACCCGAGGTAATCATATGCCAATGATCACGTTTTTGACGGCCACCGTGCCGTCTGTACCGCTCACGAAAACGATAACCAAAACCGCGAAGGGGATTGAAACAAACGCATATCCGAATGCGTTCAAGTTTAACTCAGATACACAGAACATCACTCACATATCCGAGCTTGCCAAGGTGTTGTTTGCCCGTCTTGATACAGGGCAGTGTCTACTTAAAGGCAAGATCAACAAGGAGCTGAAGAACCAGCCAAGGGCTGGTACTACCAGCAACGGGGATCAGACACAGTGGATATGTTTTGATCTGGATAATGCCCCGTTTAAGACACCGCAGGAGTTCATGGAACTCATTAAGATGGGCGATGTAGCCCATGTGGTGCAGTACAGTGCCAGTCACGGTCTGCCGCACAAGACAGGTTTGTCCTGTCATGTGTTCGCGTTTCTCGATAAGCCACTTCCTGCACCGCAGTTAAAGAACTGGCTGATCTATTTGAATTTGAACGTGAAGGAATTACGCGAAGGCTTGAAGCCTAGTGATACCGCTATCGCGCTAAGTTACCCACTGGATATCACTACATGCCAGAACGACAAGTTGTTGTTCTTCGGCGCTCCGACATTCATAGGTATCGCTGATCCAATCAAGTCACGGGTGCAGTTTGTACCCGGTAAGCAAGACACGATCAACACGAATCACATTGCTCTTCATGCTCCTGAAGCATTGAAAAAAATGGCGAAAGAAATTCTCAATGAGAAGCGTAAGCTGTTACAGCTTCCGCCGCTTAACGCTAAGACTACGCTTGTCGGAGAGTACGAAGTACAGAACTCACCCGGTGAAATGAATATCACTGGTGGACCGAAGCTGGATAGAGGGTTTGTATACTTTAATATCAATAACGGATCGAATTGGTCGTATTATCATCCAGAGAGCAATTTTGAGTTGATTCACAACTTTAAAGGCGAGCCGTGTATACGCACTAAGGATGCGTTTCCTGACTACTATAAAGAGTGTGTAAAGCAGCGAAACGTAATCAATTCAGCCCCGCCTATGGCGGGATCAACAACAATCCTCGCTTATCGTGACCGTCGTACCAGTACATATTGGAATGGCACATGGAATCCGGAAACAGAAATATTGCATTGTGATCCGGCACGTAGTGAGACACAGATTGAGCATTTCCTGCTTTCACATGGGCAGCAGGCTTTACCGTTTATCCCAATTTGGGACCGAATATTTGACCCTAGTCCCGGTGCCAAGGTCATTGATATGGATGCGAAGCCATATCCAACGATGAACTTGTTTTCACCTACAGAGTACATGCGCAAGGCTAGAGATTACGCATATCCAAATCTTGGTGGGTGTCCTACTATCAATAGGATTATCGAACACGCAGTAGGTAGTGGCGACACACTGGAGCACTTCTACAACTGGCTGGCAGTGAGCTTTCAGAAGCGAGTTAAGCCGGGGACAGCATGGGTGCTGCATGGAGTAGAAGGCACAGGCAAGGATATGCTGGTGGACAACATCATTACCCCGTTGTTTGGGAAACAGTGGGTGCCCACCAGAAACCAGACAGAATTGAATTCAGATTTCACGGGCTGGTTGGAGCACGCATTGATCGCTCACGTACGTGAGATTGAGATCAACAGTCTTGAGAATGGTGGCGCAGTTGAATCGAAGATCAAGAATTATATCGTAGATAACACTATCCCCATACGTCGTATGCGTGTGGATAGTTACGAGGTTGTGAATCATATCGGGCTGATCTTTAGCTCGAATAAATCACAGCCTGTTCGGATTTCGCAGAGTGACAGACGTTTTAACGTAGGCATCTTTCAGCACGTGAAGCTGGTAGTCACGAACGAAGAGGTACGTGAGAAGATACCTAGCGAATTACAGGCATTTGCAGACTATTTACGTAGTCGTGTAGCAGACGATGAAGTATCACGGGTTCCGCTAAGGAATGCAGATCGTGACAACATCATCGCATTGAGCATGACCTCAGCAGAGCATACAGCTCGCTACCTTCTGGATGGAAATCTGGAAGGTTTGTGGGAGGCCATGCCGGATGAGAAGATGATTAACGAGCTGTACGGCACTACGCCAATGGCGACATACGCGAATGCGTTTGCGTCACTGATGCGTAAATGCTTGAGTGACTATATGAACCGTAAAGAATCACGTTTGAGTCGTGAAGAACTGGGCATGGTGTTCCAGTACTGCGTGGGTAATGTTCCTACATCTCCTAACAAACTCACGCAGTACTTGGCGCATCATGGCCTTCGGACAGAACGATTCAGAGATCGTGGCTTGATGACATATGGATTGCGTATAGACTGGACTGCAAGTGATAGCTTCATCAAGGATGTGACAGTACCAGTAGAAGAGGCCGTGAAACCTTTGAAACTGAGGAGAGCAAAGTGAGACCTGAGATGTTGGTTCCATTTACGGATTTTCAGAAAGGACTACATGCAGCTCGCTTGAAGCGTTCTGCGGAACAGTACTATATAGCCAAATATGGAGAGGCTGTAAGTACTGTGATAAAGAGCTTGCATGAAGACGTGGAAGAAGTTGAGATAGCACATGCTATCGGAGAGGGATTGGGACTTATCAATGACTATTAAAAGCTGGAGTTATTCACGGCTCACTGATTTTGAAACGTGTGCATATCGCGCCAAGCTCAAGATTGTTGACAAGATACCTGAGCCTGAGCGCCCTTTACCTGAAGGGAAAACAGAACATGCCAACGACCGTGGTACACGGATACACGAGCTATGCGAGGGGTTTGTTCGAGGACTTAATCCATTACCTCCGGAAGCTGAGAAGTTCAGGGATGAATTCGAGTCTCTTGCCACAAAATTTACTAAAGGACTCGTCTCACTTGAAGGCGAGTGGGGCTTTACCAAGGAGTGGAATGTCACAGACTTCTTTGCCAAGGACGTCTGGCTCAGAGTCAAGTGTGACGCAGTGGTGTTCCTGTCCCCCAAACACGTCCTTGTCATCGACTATAAAACAGGACGTAAGTTTGGAAATGAAATCAAACACGGAGAACAAGTCCAACTTTATGCACTTGCTCTCATGTGCAAGATGCCAGAGATTGAAACGGTAGATGTTGAGCTTTGGTATCTGGATCAGAACGAACTGACGCATGAAACAAAACCCGGTAGTAAGTGGCTGTATCAACTTAAGCCATTTACGAATCGTGGTTTGAAAATGACTATGGCTAAGGAATTTCCGCCTAGTCCATCCAAGTATGCGTGTCAGTATTGTCCATACAAGGATGGCGTCTGTGAGTTCGTATTCAAAGGCGATGTACCTGTACGTAGAAAGGGGCAGTGATGACTTATGAAGAGAAGCTCGAACAAGCCAAGGTATGGCTTAGTACACATTGGGTGCTTCATCCGCAGTCAACATATAAACCACGGTGGAGGAGTTACATATGCCAATCCCAAAGTTGTTCAAACATCAGCTTGATGCGGTCAAGTTTCTAGCCAAAAACCCTCGTGTCTTCGACACGTCTGATGCTGGTACAGGGAAAACACCAGTACACATAACAGACTTTGCTACTCACCGCCGTAAGGGTGGTGGGTGTGCCCTTATTCTGTGCCCCAAGTCACTTATACAGTGCGCATGGGGAAACGACTTTGGGGTTTTTGCACCGGATATGAAAGTGAGTCTTGCATATGCCGAAAACAGAGAAGAAGCTTTCGAAGAAAAAGCTGACGCATTTGTTACGAACATTGATGCAGCTATATGGCTCTCTAAGCGACCGAGTAGTTTCTTCAAGCGATTCGATACGCTTATTATTGACGAGTCAACATCGGTTAAACACGGCACAAGCGGACGTTCAAGAGCGGTTGCAAAACTTAGAAAGTATTTTGACCGAAGAAGGCTCCTTACTGGAACGCCTACGAGTAACGGAATCTGCGATATTCACCATCAAATGTACATTGTCGATGATGGAAAGAAGCTTGGCGAAAGTTTCTACAAGTTCAGAGAAGCCTGTTGCAAAGCCGTCCAAGTCGGGCCGAACCCGCACGCCGTCCGTTGGGAAGACAAGGAAGGCATCGAAGCAACCGTGTCAGCTCTCATTGCCCCTCACGTAATTCGCAATCGGTTCGAGGATTGTGTAGACATTCCACCGAATCATCAGTATGCAGTTCCATACGAACTTGGCGCTTACCATAGGAAACTTTATGACAAACTTGAGCGGGATTCTTCGCTTATCCTCAAAAAGACTACTGTCACGGCGATCAACGGTGCGGTATTGTATTCAAAGCTCCTCCAGTGCGCATCAGGAGCTACGTATGGCGATGATGAAGATTACGCACTTCTGGATACAGGTAGAGCGGAGCTTATCAGCGATCTGATTGAAGCACGTAAGCATAGCGTGGTGTTCTTCAACTGGAAGCATCAGCGTGATGAGCTGCTCAAAATTGCTGATAAGGAGAAATGGAGCTATGCGGTTATTGACGGGGATGTCACGAAAAAAGGCGAACGTGAGAGGATTGTTACGGCGTATCAAGCAGGAGCGTACAAGGTTCTCTTTGCGCACCCACAAAGTGCTGGTCATGGTCTCACACTTACAAAAGGAACGAGTACGATCTTCGCGTCACCCACGCCAAACTTGGAGCATTTTCAGCAGGCGTATAAACGCATTTATCGAATCTCGCAGAAAGAAAAAACAGAAACCATTATGGTTATTGCGAAGAACACTATCGACGAACGCGTATGGGAGAGCTGTCAGAAGAAGGGTATGAGACAAGCAACACTACTTGATTATTTACAGGAGGATTGAAATGCTTGCGTACCAATTTAGATTCATTGATGAGATTGGACAACCTACTGGTTATTGTGGCGTAGTTTTTGGGATGAATAAGAAAGAACTATTTTGGGAAATAGATTGTTTCGGTAACCCTAACGCTGTAGAAGTGAAAACAGCTACAGCTGGAGGGTTTTGTTTCAGAGTTATTGAACTAGACAATGATGAGTTAGAACAAACAAAAATAGAATTAAACGATCCTATAGTCTTATCACGAAGCAAATGGCGCAAACCTGAATGGCCTGATGATATTTACAAATGAGGTAAATCATGGGAGACATGGCTGATCGTTATAGCGACTATGACGCTGATCCTGAGTGGGAGGAGTCCCATGAAACAACATGCAAGTACTGCAAAGCAGAGCATCTTGAGTGGGAAATGACTCCCGCAGGATGGCGTTTGTTTGAAACAGACGGCGAGCTGCATCAGTGTACTGATCCATTCGCCGTAATCAAGGAGCTGGAATGCAAGAACTCGACCTCGTCGTCATTGATTTTGAAACGCACTGGGGCAAAGGTTACACGCTCTCAGGAAAAGAGTGGAACACCAGCGGGTATATCCGTGCCCCGCAGTTCAAAGCCCACGGCTGCGGTATCAAAATCAACGACAGTAAGACCGTCTGGGTCTCTCATAAAGACCTCCCGAAAGCGTTCGCAGCTATAGACTGGAAAAAGTCTGCGGTACTTGCTCATAACACAGCATTTGATGGAGCCATTCTTGCGTGGGTGTATGGGCATGTAGCCGCTTATTACTATGACACGCTCAGCATGACACGCGGACTGCACAACGAAGTTAGTCGTGCAAAGCTGGCTGTGATTATGGAGCTGTATCAAGTCGGTGAGAAGAGCAAGACGTACCTTAACCGTACTAGCGGCGTAAAAGACTTGCCTCCAGACATTGAAGCTGAGTTGGCAGAGGGCTGCATCATAGATGTAAATGGTTGTTATGACGTATTTCAAAAGCAGATGACTGTGTTCCCGCAGAAGGAACTTGATCTGATTGATCTGACTCTGCGGATGTTCATTCAACCGGTGCTTACGGTCAACAAAGCAGTAGCCGAGAAGGCTTTGGCTGAAGAATTGCAAGAACGCACATGGCTGATTGCATCTGCTGGTGTACCAGAAACTACGCTCACATCAAATCCAAAGTTCGCTGCGGCACTTGAAAAACTTGATGTTGAGCCGCCTATGAAAATCAGCAAGACAACTGGAAAGGGG
>Ga0316610_1000076_pt1 | contig 25484 bp, 22 predicted proteins | sample MIS2017111B_MG_FD_207677 | JGI IMG/M metagenome (GOLD analysis project Ga0316610, IMG submission 207677) | Microbial mat bacterial communities from Middle Island sinkhole, Lake Huron, Michigan, United States - MIS.2017.111B | ecosystem: Environmental > Aquatic > Freshwater > Lake > Sediment... | reverse complement strand
CTAAAACCTGTGGCGCACGCTGCGCGTGCGCCACAGGTTTTAGATCTTAGTTTTTAATTAGGCTCGGCTACTTATAGCTTTGTAGACAAGAAATTGGCGCAGTTGAAAAAAAGCCCAGCTATTACTACAGCAATTTGTTTTCAAACCCGCCACAAATTAAAATATAAAACCCGTTGCGGGGCTTCGCCCTGCGACCCTTCTTGTGGCGGGTTTGATCGAGTTTTGCTGTAAGTCTGCGTTCCTGCTTGCTTCTAGGTTGCATATTTGTTCGATCCCTAATCCCAGTCAAATCTTCCAAAGCAATAATTTGATTTTTGCCTTGAGCGCTGGTTACGATGCGATAACTAATGGTAATTTCTTTACCGCTAAATTTATCTCCTTCAGAAGTAACAGCAATACCAGTCCTACCCAAATCGCAACCCAAAACCTGATCGCTTGGCGGTGGGACAGTTGGTTGGGATTCAAGCTGAATATTGAGATAGTAGCTACCATCTTTACGCTTGCACAGGGTCGCAGTCTAGAGTCGCAGTCTAGAGTCGCAGTCTAGAGTCGCAGTCTAGAGTCGCAGTCTAGAGTCGCAGTCTTAGGATTTTGCCCTTTCAGTAATCCAAGTTGATAGTTTCCTATAGCCAATGCAAACCTTTCTCGACCAGCAGTAGTAGTTTTGATGGACTGTTCGGGCGACACTTCAAGCTTACAAGGGGCAATTCATGAATTGCCCCTACGCTAGAATCAGGGTTTCAAGTCCTTTTGCGTAAGTCCTAAAATTGTCGCGCAAATGCAACGCCCCTACAAGTCCTAATTACGATTTGAACTTATCGAGAATGCGGCGCATGGCTTCATTCACGTTTTCTCGGCTATTAAAAGCCGAAATACGGAAATAGCCTTCACCTGCTGCACCAAAACCAGAACCAGGGGTTCCTACCACATTACAGGTTTGCAAAAGCTTATCGAAGAAATCCCAACTGGTCAACTCTGCGGGAGTTTTTACCCATACATAGGGCGCATTCTCACCACCATAAACTGCTAAACCTGCTTCGGTCAATTTCTCACGAATAATCTTGGCATTTTCCATATAGAAATCAATCAAGGCTCTAATTTGCGCTTGACCTGCTTCCGAATAAACAGCCTCTGCACCCCGTTGAACGATGTAGGAAACACCATTAAATTTAGTGGATTGACGACGATTCCAGAGCTTCCATAATTCCACATCAGAACCATCTTTCGCTTGACCAATCAAGTTCTTAGGAACGACAGTTAAGGCGCAACGAGTACCTGTGAATCCTGCATTCTTGGAGAAAGAACGGAACTCGATCGCACATTCCTTTGCGCCTTCAATTTCATAAATGGAATGGGGAAGACTAGGATCGGTGATAAATGCTTCGTAGGCGGCATCAAAGAAAATAATCGAACCGTTAGCCCGCGCATAATCGACCCATGCTTGCAGATGCTCCTTAGTGGCGGTTGCGCCCGTAGGATTATTGGGAAAACAAAGATAAATCAGATCGACTTTTTGGGTTGGAATCTCGGCGGTGAAATTGTTTTCGGCGGTGACAGGCAAATAAACTAAGCCTTCATATTCGCCTTTCTCGTTGATTTCGCCTGTATGCCCTGCCATCACATTTGTATCCACATAAACGGGATAGACAGGATCGGTCACAGCAATGATATTGTCAGCGCCAAAAATATCGAGAATGTTGCCGCAGTCGCACTTAGAACCATCGGAAATAAAAATCTCGGAAGCGTCAATATCGCAGCCTCTCGACTGAAAATCATTGATTGCAATCTTTTCGCGCAACCATGCGTAGCCCTGTTCAGGACCATAGCCCTTAAATGAACTGCGATCGCCCATATCTTCAACGGCTTTGATCATCGCAACGCGACAGGCTTCTGGTAGGGGCTCGGTGACATCGCCAATGCCAAGGCGGATCACTTTTGCGTCAGGATTTGCCTCGATAAAGGCGTTTACCCGTCTTGCGATTTCGGGAAACAGGTAGCCTGCCTTGAGTTTGCGATAGTTGTCGTTAACGGTAGCCATGATGGATGAGTTAATTTTTTTTGATTTTTGTATATTTTTATATTAGAGCTTAGCCGTAAATTAAAGAACGAATTTTTGTGTGATGCGTCAAAGCCACACCACACAAAAATTCGTTCAAACCCAATAAATGATAGGCGGCGCGAAGCGCCGCCTATCATTTATTGGACTTACGCAAAATGACTTGCAACCTGCATTGCACCGTAAGGGCAATTCATGAATTGCCCTTACGGTGCGTTCTTTTGCGTAAGTTCTAACTTATTGACTTTTTGACTGAGAAACTCACCGACTAGGTATAAAGAACCGCAGAGAATAATCACATCATTTTGTTGATCCTCTTGTTGATCCTCTTGTTGATCTTCAAAAGCTGCTTCTAGCCCTAAATTTAAATTTTCATAGGAATGAGGTTTAACTTTGAGAATGGCCGATCCGATTTTAGCTAAATCCTGTGGGGATGTAGTTACAGAGACAGGCACAGGCACAGGAAAGAGTAAATCATCGGGATGTAAAAGTGTTTGGAGGATTCCCGATTGATCTTTGGTATTCAAAATTCCCATGACCCAACGTTTGCGGCGATCGCGAAAATTTGCATCGACAAATTGCCTGAGATATGCAGCCGCCGCCACGTTATGCGCTCCATCAATAAGGATTTTGCGCGGTTTTCCATTCAAATTAAACTCCACCCATTGCAATCGCCCCGCCCATTGGGTATTTGCCATACCTGTACGCATTGCTGCCTCACTAATCTGCCAACCCTGAGTTCGCAAGGATTGAATTGCGGCGATCGCCACTGCGGAGTTGATTAACTGATGATTTCCTAATAATGGCAAAGGATACTCAAAGCCTTGATAAATCGCGCCTGTAGCTGTGCTTGTGGCAGGGCTAACCCAAGTTACAGGGGCATCACATTCTGTTACTTTGATTTGCAAAGCCGCGATCGCCTCGGTCTGATTCTCTGCGATTACCACAGGACATCGTGGTTTAATAATTCCTGCTTTTTCTGAGGCGATCGCGCCTAAGGTATTTCCCAATTGTTGACAATGATCTAAACCGATGGAAGTAATTGCACAAACTAAGGGGCGATCGCATACATTCGTAGCATCTAGTCTTCCGCCCAAACCTGTTTCCAGAATTGCCACATCGACTTTCTGCTCAGCAAAATACCACCACATCGCCGCCGTAATTACTTCAAATTGAGTCGGTGGGAATTCTGGATCAATTGCGGCTTCCACTTGTTGTAAAGCCGCTAACAAATCTTGATTGCTAATCCATTCGCCATTAATCGTAATCCTTTCGCGCCAATCAAGTAAATGGGGTGAAGTATAACGCCCAACCCGATAACCTGCTTCCTGTAAAATGCATAGCAAAAAAGCACAAACGGAACCTTTTCCATTTGTGCCTGCGACGTGAATCACGCGAATTTGTTGATGAGGATTTTCTAGGGAATTGAGCAGTTGCTGAATTCGTTCTAAACCTAGATGAATCCCAAATTTATCGAAACTGTCAAGATATGCGGCGGGAGATGGATTAATTAGCTTTGGAGACATGAACTTCTAAGGCGTAGATTTTGCCTTGGGGATCGACTTCGGCAATATGTCTGCCCTGCATCGCGAATAGTTCACCACTATCACGTTTGCCCGCGATCGCCCAAATAGCTTCTAGTCCATTTTCCGTCTTTCTGGTCGTCCACACCCGTTGCATTCCTGAATAGGTTTGGAAAAACTGGCGATATAAATTAGCGATCGCATCTTTACCAACTACTTTACGCGCCCCCGCAGGTCGGACTTCTGCCTGTTCCGCAAATAGCTCGACTAATTCGTTAAAGGCTTGCTCATCGCCATTAGCGCGATCGGAAAGCTCAAAATATTTGTCTAAAATTGTCATATTCTCTTACCTCGTTTACTATAAAGCTAGAAACTTTATCAAAGATGAGCTAGAAAGCTTGATCGAGTTTCTGCTCTATGTATCTTTGCGAATTGATTAAAATTATTTTTATGTAAACATATGTTAAGGCATATAGACCAAAATAATCTTCACCCTTTAGGAGGTAAAGCAAAACCAGATTAGAGTGTCGCCCGCGTAGCGGGCGACACTCTAATCTGGTTTTGCGAATCTATTGGAAAATATTGAGAGCGCCGTAGCTAATCACAAGAAAACCGATGATTCCTAACAGGGTTTTTTGTAATCTGGTCATCACAGGCTTAATTTCATAGGCGACAAGCAAGCGATCTTTTGCCAAATCTGCCTCTGGCTTTTGCCATGTCTGTCCATCGTACCAACCCGATTCTTCATAAAAAACATTCGGACTATCGAGGCGTTGCTTCACATGACTCCATCCCGATAGCAACAACAGCACTGGCAAAATTAATGCCACTGTCCCCCCAATACTCGCGACACAAATAAATTGCCATAAATGTCGGCTAGGCGACTCAATGCTCATCGCTACAGGGGAGAAAATCACCGTAAAGCCTAGCCACATTAGTGATAGGACGCGCACATATTGCGATCGCGATACCTTAGCCCAACGATAGAAAAAGGCTTCCTTAAGCTCGATATATTCATTGAGCGGCTGTTGATCTTTAGGAACTGGGCAAGTCATGGATAAAGCGATAAATTTGTCGTATATCTTGCCAGTGTAGCAATTTTCATCGATGTTTTGCCTATAGCAATGTAAGTTTTACCTAAAAAGTCTTCATCGACAAGTGCTTGGAATGTTGCCATGAGTAAAATTAATAGTAACAATTCAGAAAGGCAAAATCTCAGACGACAAAGAATCAATCAATTATTTACAACATGAAAAATTATAAAAAAAGCCCCACAAAGCGGTTTTTTTATGGTGTGTTTGGGTTGCGATTCGCGTTGGGCAGAGGTAGCTGAATATTTTCTATCACAGTCGTAGCGCCAGTGTCGGGACTTGTGGCATTATTGGGAGGGTTATTAGAATTTGTGGGATTTGGGAAATCAGTGGAATTTGTGGGATTAGGGTTATTATTTGCAGGTAATTTACCGCCTGTAAAGAAATAGTCGTAGGTTGCTCGCGAAATCTGGCGAATTAACTCATTGGCGCGTTGATCGTTATCAGGACGCTTGACCATTACCGCGATCGCATAGCGTTTACCATTGGGCATATCGACAATACCTGCATCACCGACGGCTGAGCGAATATCGCCAGTTTTATGAATAATTCTCGCCTCTTCGCCAATTCCCTTGGGTAAAAGCGTATTGGTAATCGGACGGCGCATAATATCCATAAAGCGATCGCGACTGCGTGGCTCGATCAACTTCCCCTTATCCAGCATTGCCAATAAAGCCACCATGTCCTGAGTACTAATAGTATTAGTACCTTCTATATCGGGAAGTTGATTATTCAAAACTATATTATTCAGTCCCCAAGACTTGAAACGCTGATTGAGAGCTACAGTCCCCCCCAATTTCTTGATGATCATATTAGTAGCAGTATTGTCACTAATCACGATCATTTGGGTGGCAGTTTCTAGCGCCGAGATTTTGGTACCTGTTTGTAGAAATTGAAAATCCCCTGCTTCGCCAACTTTGACATCGGCTGTCATTTCTAAGGGTTCATCCAGTTTGATTTTGCCAGCATCTACATCTTGAAAGAAAGCGACCAGAATCGGTGTTTTAATCGTACTTGCTGCCGCGATCGGTTGATTTGCGCCAATCTGCCCATAGGCTCCAGAGTCTAGATCGACCACCATCATTTGCATCAATAAATCTTTTTCTTTAGCAGCTAATTCTTTAATTTTGCTAACTAGTGGTGTGGCTTCTGTTTTTAAACTAAGCGGGATGATCTCTTGAGTAGATTTACTTGCTTCTTCCTTGGCACTCACTTCAGGAACGAGCGACTTAGCGCGATTGACTTGCTGATTTTGCCAAAAGGAAAGGGCTGTACCTGCGATGACACTCAAGCCAACACCAGCGATCGCTAAACGCAGGGCTTGCCATCCTAAAGACTTAGCCGTTGATTTGATGGGAGTCGGACGATTGGGAGGCTTTTTGCGAGTTCTTAATTCTGTGGTGCGATGATCGGGACGGTTTTCTGACCTTTGGTCAGGACGCACTTCAATTCGACTTTGACGGTTAGGTAACGGTTTGACCTTGCCCTCAGAAGATCTATTCTCAAAACTACGATTGTCAAATCGAGGATCAATTATCGGTTCAGGCGATCGCGGTGCTTCTCTGACTAGACGCGGGCGAGAATCGGCAGCAATGGGGCGGTGAGTGGATTCATTATTGCTTGTCACAGCCTTGGTGCGACGCTCGCGCAACTTATTTAAACGCGCTTCTCGGCTTTTTTCGTTAGCGTCAGGCGATGAAAAGTTTTTTGGTTCCACTGCTATTTGTAACTCCGCTTCAAGGATTTCTCTAAATTTGTGGCAAGGATATATTAAAAGATTAATCAAAAGGCTAATCAAGATGAGATGTAGCCCAATTAACTTGGCGCAAAATACCTCGCAACATCGCAACTTCTGATGGATTCAGATTAGCGCGATCAAAGATATTCCGAAACTTGCGTAATCGATGGGCGGCGGTATGGGGATACACATAACCGATCTTCAGCAATACTGCCTCAAGTTGCTGATAACAAGCTTCTATATCTTCGCGGGGTGCGAGGTCTATGGGTGCTGACTGTATCAAATCTTGGACGATTTGGCTAGTCAAATTTTCGTGACTTTGGGGATCATCTCGCAGTAGCTGCCACTGGTAGCAGCAAACCCCCACTGCTTGGGCTAAATTTAGCGATGGATAGTCAGGATTGACGGGGATTCGCATCACCTTTTGGCAATGTTGGATTTCGGCATTGCTTAAGCCGCGATCTTCTGCGCCAAAGACGATCGCCCTAGTATTTACCTGTGACAACCAGTGCAAACCTTGAGGGGGGTTAGTTACTTTCATTTCCCCCTTGTCAATTCGACCTGCGGTGGCGATCGCCCTCTGGCATCCGATCAACGCTTCAGGCAAACTATCGACGATTTTGGCATTTTCTAAAATTTCAGGGGCATGGACTGCCATATGGGTTGCTTCTTCACTGAGGCGATCGCATTGAGGATTTACCAACCACAAATCCGACAGTCCAAAATTTTTCATCACCCTTGCCACTGAGCCAAGGTTTCGCGCCCCCGCCGTCTCGACTAGCACAATTCTGATGTTGGACATAGATAAATTAATGGATTCTAAGTAGTTAGGCGCAATCGAATATACAGCGCTTTACGCTCAAACCCAAACCAAGAAAGATCTTGAAAGCGTTGTAAAGCAACGCTTTCAAGATCTTTCTTGCGGGTTTAAGCAAAGCCCTAAACCTGTGCAGTTTCCTCAATATCTTTACTCTCACCAAAGGCAATCCGTAAAAATGGAGGAGCTAAGAAGGTGGTCATAATTACCATAATGATGATCGCGACCTCTAGGGGTTTGGTGATTGCACCGCTTGCCGTACCGATACCTGCAAATACTAGACCCACCTCACCACGCGGAATCATGCCGATCCCGATCGCTAAGCGATTGACGTTAGGTATGCCCCAAAATGCCCATCCTGTAATTACCTTGCCTACGATCGCGACTAAAAGTAAAAATCCAGCAATTAATAAACCACTGCGATTCTCAGGAATCATCGGATTAAGCACACTGAGATCGGCTCTAGCACCAACCGTCACAAAGAAAATCGGGACGAGTAAATCGGCAACAGGCTTAACTAGTTCATCTAGTTCATGGCGAGCATCGGTTTCATCCAGTACCAAGCCTGCGGCAAAGGCTCCTAAAATTGCTTCTAGGTGAATGGCATTACCGATAAAAGCCATAAAGTAGGCAAAGATAAACGCGGGGATCACAATATTGCCGCGAGTTTTGAGCTTGTTAACTATGCCATTGAAGGTTTTATTAAAAATACCACCCAACAAAATTGAGCCAAATAGAAAAGCGATCGCGCTAACTAGCAGAATAAATACCTTAGTGATATCGACCTCACCTGTTTTAGCTAAGCTGGCTACTACCGCTAAGACAATGATCCCTAGCACATCATCAATCACGGCTGCCCCAACAATGATTTGCCCTTCCTTAGATTTGAGTTGACCGATTTCTGCTAATACCTTAGAAGTAATGCCGATGCTGGTGGCGGTGAGGGCGGCTCCCGCAAAGATCGCAGGAATAGCAGCAATATGAAAGAAATACATTAGTCCGATTGTCCCTGCGGCAAAGGGAGCAGCTACACCCACACAGGCCACCACGACTGCTTGGATGCCCACTTCTTTAAGTTGACGGAGATCTGACTCTAAGCCAATTTCAAAAAGAAGGATAATCACCCCTAATTCGGCTAATACCGAAACCACTTCACTTTGAGAATCAAATATGTGATTAACAGCTTCGGGAGTGAGTTGATTGAGTGTTTTGAGGGTAGTCATGACCAGCGAGTCCGATCCTGTAAACCCACCTTCAGGAAAAATAACTAGATGTAAAGCGGATACACCAACAAGTACACCTGCGATCAGTTCACCCAATACGGGGGGAAGATCTAAGCGTTTAGCCACTTCACTGCCGACTTTGCTGGCTATGTAAATAATTATAAGGGTCAGCAATACTCCCGATAAAACGATGGGTGTATATTCTGCCTCGATGCTGGCTAATAGCGGCGAAGAGAAACGCAAAGCTGATATTTGAGAAGCGATCGCACTGGACAAAAACATAATTGGCATGATAGTGGGCATAGTCAAAATCTGGAATTATTACTGTTATTTGTTGGCAACTTGAAATTTGCTCATAACATAATTATGTAGTTCAGTATAGTTACAAATCAAACCCAAATTGTCATGCCGCCCGCTATGCGGGCGGCATGACAATTTGGGTTTTAAGTTTACTCATGCTGAACTAATTAATCATGGTTGTTCGTTGGAGCTTAGGCAATTTAACCAAATGTACACAGTTTTAGAAGCGATCGCTACTGCTAACCCACCCTATAAGCTCACCCAGTCTGAAGCAGCAGACTTTATGTTACAAACCGAAGGTTTATCGGTTCCCATTAGAAAAAGAATTCCCTCAATTTATGCTAATTCAGGGATTGATTATCGCTATAGCTGTATCCCTGACTATGGCGGCGATCTCCAAAATTTTGAACTTTATCCACCTAACTGGGAACTGACACCAATTCCCAGCACCTTTAGCCGCAACCAAATATATGCAAACTATGCCCCAAAAATTGCTTTGCAATCAGCACAACAGGCGATCGCGACGGCACAACTCACTGCTTCAGAAATTACCCATTTAATTGTGGTTAGCTGCACAGGCTTTTCTGCCCCTGGAATTGATATTCACTTGATCAAGCATTTAGGGCTATCCTATGAGATTTCTCGCACGATGATTGGATTTATGGGCTGTCATGCCGCCTTTAATGGACTTAAATCTGCCCATGCAATTTGCCAAAGCGATCGCCAAGCTAAGGTTCTTTTAGTTTGTGTGGAGTTATGTTCTTTGCATTTTCAAGTTGCAGATACCCTCGAAAATACCATTATCAATGCCATATTTTCCGATGGCTCTGCCGCCGCCATTCTTACTTCACAACCATTTTCCCAAGCGGAAGGCAAACTCGCCTATACCGATGGTCATAGTCTTTTGTTAGAAAATACGGAAGAGCTAATGAACTGGACAATTGGTGATACTGGCTTTTTAATGAGTTTATCGCCAAAGGTTCCTGAAACAGTTGCAGAATATTTACCTAATTATTTGCAAAGTTTCTTAGGAATACATAATTTGACGGAAAATGATCTCGATTTTTGGGCAATTCATCCAGGGGGTAGAAAAATTATTGAGCAAATTCAGTCAATTTTTACATTAAACGATCGCATGGTGGCTGATTCCTATCAGGTTTTGCGGCGTTATGGCAATATGAGTTCGCCAACGGTTTTATTTATTCTCAAAGAGATTTTAGAAAAACATCAAGCAGGAATCAGCGATCGCCACAGTTCCACTTTTCAGAATGGCATCGCCTTAGCCTTTGGACCAGGGCTATCCATAGAAGGTTGTCTATTTCAGAAAGTTTAAAAGACCCCTCTTGATAGGCAAGGGGCTTCAGTCCCTTGTTGGTGATCTGCAAAATAAATTATTTAAGGAATATCTATGCCTTCATTTCAAATTCGCACCGATCAAGATGAGTTGATGGATGATTTCACCATTCAGGATGAACGTCTGACTGATGCTCTAGAGCAGTTACGCCCAATCAATCAATTATTAGGTGGATATGCGACGACGATGGAAGTAATCGCTCCATTTTTAAAATCAAGAGCCAATCAAACAACACGCATTCTCGATTTGGGAACTGGCATTGGTGATTTCCCAGAATATATTGTGCGGTGGGCGGCGGCGCAGTCCCCTGCCATTGATGTCGAAGTTGTGGCGATCGATGCAAATCCTGTGACTGTAGATTATGCGCGATCGGCTCTGCAAAAGCGCTTGCCGCCTAGTCTGCAATCAAAAATCAAAGTGGAAGTTGCTGACGCTCTGTCGCTGCCCTATGCTGATGATGAGTTTGATATTGCGATCGCCGCCATGTTTTTACATCACTTTGCCCATGAGAATGCCGTGCAAATTGTGCGATCGATGCAGCGTGTATCTAAACATGGAATTTTAATCAATGACTTACATCGCCATCCCTTCGCCTATTACGGCATTTATGCCCTCACAAGACTTTTACCTGCGGTAGATATGGTGCGAAATGATGCCCCTCTATCGGTTTTGCGCGGCTTCAAATCTCCTGAGTTAAAAAGCATCGCCAATTCCGCAGGTTTAATCAACTTCTCTCTCAAATGGCGTTATGCCTTTCGTTGGGTACTAAGCACTATCGTTTTATTGAAGTAATTCCAAAGATTCCTGTGCTATTTTCTTCCCAATCGTCATTTCATTTGTAGTAACTAGCGATCGCCTATTCATGTAAAAGCTATAATCGTTGACAATCTAGCAAGCAATAGCAGATCGATAACTTTATGAATGCAATTTCTTATGTTGATGCACAGAGCAACTTGGCAAAAATGATCGATCAAGTATGTGATCATCACGATCCTGTGATTATTACGCGCCACCAGCAACCATCCGCAGTACTTCTATCTCTTGAAGATTATGAATCTCTTACAGAGACAGCTTACCTCTTAAGGAGTCGTAACAATGCTAAACGAATTTTTGAGGCGATCTCCGAGTTGGAATCTGGCGGTGGTACTGTACGGGAGCTAATCGAGTGAAGATTATTTTCTCAGAACGTGCTTGGGAAGATTATCTTTACTGGCAAAAAACAGACAAAAAAATACTGAACCGAATTAATAGTCTGATTAAAGATATTCAACGCAATCCTTACAGTGGTATTGGCAAGCCAGAACCTTTAAAACATGGATTGTCAGGATATTGGTCTAGACGTATTGATGATGAGCATAGGATTCTTTACAAGATTGAAGATAATGTACTTTCGCTGGTTCAGATCCGCTATCACTATTAAAGAAAAATATGAATTATGACGCGATCGCGATCGGTGCTGGGCTATCGGGCTGTAGTGCCGCTATTCAACTAGCAAAACTTGGTTATCGAGTTCTCCTGCTAGAGCAGAGCCATTACCCAATGCACAAACTCTGTGGCGAATTTCTATCCATTGAAGTTACCGAAGCCTTTGCGAACCTAGGTATATTGGAACAGGTTCACAGAATCGGCGCACAGCCTATTCATCGAGCCTATTTGACTACCTCTGGCGGTGCATCTTTTCGCTGTCCATTGCCTAGCACTGCCCTCGGTTTGAGTCGCTATCAATTGGATTTAATGCTATTTGAACGCGCACAGGGCTTAAATGTAACTTGTCTTGATAATACAAAAGTTACAGGCGTTACGGGGAACTTAGCAGAAGGATTTACGGTGAGTACTAGCAAAGGAGAATTTTCGGGACGCTTAGTATTAGGGGCATTTGGAAAACGATCTTCCCTCGATCGCAGTCTCAATCGTAAATTTATGCAAAAGCGATCGCCTTGGATTGCCTATAAAGGACATTTTACGGGTGTAGATATTGGTGATGTGATTGAATTACATAGTTTTCCCAATGGCTACTGTGGACTATCACAAATTGAGACGGGAGAGATTAATGTTTGTTGGATTGCCCATGAGCGCGTGATGAAGGAGCCAACCCATCCAGAGTTAGGTATTGCTTCATCTCTGGCGCAAAATCCTATACTCGCCGATCGCTTCCGTCATATGCAACGCACTTCGCCATCATTGCAAGGCTTAAGCCAGATTAGCTTTGCGCGGAAGGAGAACTTTCATAACGATATTTGTATGATTGGCGATACCGCAGGCATGATTACGCCGCTTTGTGGGGATGGTATGGCGATGGCTTTGCGTTCCGCCGAAATAGCTGTTCCCTTTGTCAGTCAGTTTCTCGAAGATAAAATTAGCGCGATCGCCTTTAAACAACAATATGTGATCGCATGGCAAAGGGAATTTCAAACCCGCTTGCAATTGGGAAGGATGATGCACAATTGCTTTGTGCAGCCGTCCCTCGCCAATATCGGCGTGGGTTTATGTCAGATGGTTCCCACTTTAGGAAATTGGATTATCGGTGCAACTCGCGGTAAACCTCAGCTAATCAACAATGAGTTTGCGAGTAATGCGATCTCCTAAGGCAATGCCTACACCTGCGGTCAGAAAAGCAATCATCGTCAATAAAATCATATTGGCTAAGGGAATTGCGGAGGTTTTGGGAACTAGATAGCCAAAAATTGCGATCGCCCCTGATAAACCACTAAAGAACAAACCAACGGTCAAACCTGAAAATACTTTGGGAACCATCGTCAGGGCAAAGGCAACCATGCCATTATTGATTGCACTGAGGCAGATCAACATCAAGAAGAGGATTACAAGAGCCGCGATCGCGCCATAACCTACGGATAGCAAGCCTAAACCTGCCGCAAAACCGCCCAAACTAAACAGCATTAATCGTTTGTTGTCAATTAATTTCGAGATTTGCCCCGTAGCGAGGGCTAATAAAGCCTGAATTATTAATGTCGATCCCATTAATATGTCAATCGATAATCCTGTAAGTTTAGTAATCTCGTTGCTATAGGTTCCCCGTAGCACATCGCCGAATAATCTCATCCCTAAACCAAGGGTTGCACCCACAAACATAACGATCGCGAAATTCCTTAAATAATCTCGAAATGGCAGAGGTTCATGTTTCTCCAATTCAGGATTAAGCTGTTTGGGAATGTAAAGCATGGCATTGCGTAAACCTGCTACCCCTGCGAGCAATGAAAAGGAGGCGATCGCAAAGGTGATCGGTGCGCCCAATCCCAGAATAAAATTTGTCGCTAAAGGTCTAATTGAACCAATTAAGCCACCGACCAAAGTTAAAATGCTACCTGCAAGGGGTAATTTCGTTGATCCCGCAAAGCTACCAATTAAGCAAATAACGGGACTGCGAAAGGTTGCCATCATCATTGCCCATAAGACCGCAAGGAGTGGCAATAGCAAACGAGTGACATCATTCGCGCCCCCAAAAATGACCACCGAGGGCAAGCCAATAAACAAAGCCGTCGCCGCGATTACCCCTGCCACAATCAAGGGCATTCGGGTGCTATACCAACGCTGCCAGCGATCAGACAATCCGCCAAATAATGGCTCCACAATCACCGCGATCGCACTTTCGATTACCAACAACAGCGCGGCAAATTGCTGCGCCTGACTAGTGGGATAGGCAAATACCTGTTCGATAAACTTGGGCAAGTACACCGAATAGGCAATCCAAGTCAATGTGATCGCCCCCTGCACTGAGGCAAGGCTCCAGACTTGCAGCCAAAGTACTGGTTGATCTGATGGATTTGGCGATGATGGATTTGGCGATGATGGATTTGATGTTGGGGCGATCGTCATAAAAATTCCCTCGCTGAGCCATTAGAAAGAGTCGCATCGCGACTCTCTCTAATTTATTTATTTTGACAACATACAGCCTTGCATAGAAATTGTGCCATCGGGCAGAGTTGCACGACATAGATTTGCCTGACTAAGATCGACATTCGTAATATTCGCCTTAGTGAGGTCGGCACGATAAAGATCCGCGCCCTTCAGGTTTGCACCTGTCAAATCAGCACCATAGAGACTAGCATTACGCAAAGAAGCGTTGCTGAGATTGGCTCGGTTCAGCTTGGCATAGACCAATTCAATATCAATTAAATTCGCATTTTGCAAATTAGCCTCGGTGAGGTCGGCATATTTCCATCGGCTATTTCTGGCATTTGTCCCAGACAAATTGGCTTGGATTAAATCACTATTAATCAAAAAAGTGTTGCGAAGATCGGAGTTGCTAAGATCTGCACCCCGAAAATCCGCGTAATACATAGTGCTGAAAGCTAAGGTTGCGCCAGAAAGAGCGCTCTGTCGTAGATCGGCGACATCAAGGAATGATTCCCTTAAATCTGCCCCACTGGCATTAATGCCACTCAATTCACAGCGCTGACAGGTGCGGCTTTCCAATAGAGCTTTGAGATGGTCGGCATTTTGCGCTTGTACGCTAGATGTCATGCCAATGGTGATCAAACTAGCGATCAGCGTGCTAGCGATCGCCGTCACGGAATGAGTAAAGGCTGTTGGCTTCATGCGAAAGTACCTAAATTTAGCAATCCTTTCTTAATTGTTAACACAGGACTACCCACTGCAACACAGCAAAATGTAACAAAAGTAAAAAGTAGTAAAGGCACAAAGCGCCTTTACTGCTTTCTTGTTCCAATAGCTTGTGGCGGCGATTCGCGCCGCCACAACTTTCTGAACTGATGGTCTGTTGATTTTGTATACTGGTAGTGTTTTGTTGATATTTTGTGATGGATCGTAACTGAATGTTCGAGCAGTTTCTAGAGACAAATGGTTTGTCCTTTCGACCCGAAGTCATTCCTATTCTGGGAGTACTAATTCTGCTAGAGGCAATTCTGTCTGCGGATAATGCGATCGCTCTTGCGGCGATCGTGCGAAGTTTGCCAGATCCACAGCAAGAGAAATGGGCGCTACGTTATGGCTTAATAGGCGCATTTGTGTTGCGTGTTGTTTTGATTTTCACGGCAACATGGGTCATTAAGTATTGGCAGTTTGAACTAGCAGGTTCGCTATATTTACTATGGCTTTCAGGTAAATTCTTCTTAGAAAAGGCTCAAGAAGGTCATGATGCTAAACATCCAGTGCGAATGGCAAGTAAGCTATGGCAAGTTGTTGCCCTAGTTTCACTGACAGATTTAGCATTTTCCCTCGATAGTGTGACGGCCGCAGTGGCAGTTGCCGAGGAAACTTGGTTGGTATTAATTGGTGGGGTGGCGGGGATTATTGCTTTACGATTTTTAGCGGGACTGTTTATTCAGTGGTTAGAAGAATTTACAAATCTTGAATCGGCTGGTTATATGATTGTGTTGCTAGTGGGTTTACGCCTATTTATTAAGGTGTTTTCCGATAATTTAGTGCCACCTGAATGGTTGATGCTGAGTTTAATTGGCGCAGTTTTTCTATGGGGATTCTCGAAGCGAGAACCCGTCGATGAGGCTGAGGCTTAAATTAAAAATAGGTGATGCTTTGCATTGCCTTTGGTTTGAGTCACAATAACGAAAAATATAGTAAAAGATAGATTACAACGAGGCGCAAGTAGCAAAATGTTTAAATATCCCGAAGACCTAAAATATACCAACTCCCATGAATACATTCGCTTAGAGGAAAATATTGCCACTATAGGTATTACAGCTTTCGCGATCGATCAGCTAGGGGATATTGTGTTTCTCGATCTACCTGAAGCGGGTGCAAAAGTAGAGAAGGGAAAGACTTTCGGCACAATTGAATCAGTCAAAGCTGTAGAAGATATTTATTCTCCTGTAACAGGTACGGTGATTGAAGCAAATACCAATCTAGTTGATGAGCCTGAAAATATTTCTGCCGATCCCTACGGTGCGGCTTGGCTACTCAAAGTCAGTATTGAAGATGAAAGTGAACTTAACGATACTCTTTCCGCCAGTGAATATTCTGAAAAAGTCGAAGGTAAATAATCTATGGCTAAAAAAAGAGCGCTTTGCGCTCTTTTTTTATTCTTTAGTTTGTCGTAATCGTGGTGGTAACTCCACCGTAAAGATAGAACCCTGATTAACCACACTTTCCACGTAGATTGTGCCACCCATAAGCAATACAAGTTGTTCTGTAATCGCTAAACCTAATCCAGTACCTCCATGCTTGCGAGTAGAAGACTGATCGACTTGGCGAAACTGCTCAAAGATAGTGCGCTGAAACTCTGGCTCAATGCCAATGCCTGTATCACGGACTGAGATCAGGATATTTGATGTCGCGAATGGGGATGGAGTTGTTTCGTTCATTAAGTTAGTTTCTTTGACTTCTGAAGATGGAATTTCGATGATTTGGTCAGATGTTTTTGCGTATTTTAGTTCCACACAAACTTCACCACTATCCGTAAACTTAATTGCATTAGAAACTAAATTCGTAATTATCTGTTTAATGCGAATGGAGTCATGATAGATTGCACAAGTACCAATCTGATTTTCAAACACAAAATCGAGGGATTTAATGTTGGCTAAAGGTTGTAGGCTTTCGCAGGTATGATGAATCAACTCATCAAGATTGAAAAATTCGGGATGAGCTTCCATTTTTCCTGCTTCAATCTTCGATAAATCGAGAATATCATTAATCAAGTCTAATAGATTTTTACCATTGCGAAGAATACGCTCGACCATATCCACTTGACTTGCTGATAGAGCGTCACGACGCTGACGGAGTAAAACTTGTGAGAAACCAATAATTGCATTCATTGGAGTTCGCAACTCATGACTCATATTTGCGAGAAACTGACTCTTGAGCTGGGTTGCTTCTAGTAACTGAGCATTTTGCGCTTCGATTTGATTGATTAGTTGAGCATTACCGATCGCGATCGCCGCCTGTACCCCAAAGGAAGCTAACAGATTCAAATCCTCGCGAGAACTAGCTCTCTCTAAATGGCAATGCCCGATCGCTAATACACCCAAACGCCCAGAGCGACTTGACTCAATCGGTACAGATAAAGCACTTTTTACAGGCAAAGATTCTACTAAATGCGATTCCCCAGCTTTAATTTCAATGGGAATTCCTTCCTTAAATACCTGTGCAATTAGATTTTGGGCATCTAAAGCAAAGGATTCTCTCAAAGGAAAGTCTTCAGGCAAACCTTTTGCTGCGGATAAAATTAATCGATTTTCTTTAGGATTATAGAGCGCAATCACACAAATATCTGCCCATGTAATCGCATCACAAGTCGCTTCCACCACTGATTCTAAGAGAACATTCAAATCCTGCAACTGTTGATTAATCAAGTTAGTGAGCCGTTGCAAAATGCTCATCCGCTTTTGCTGCTCGATCATGATTCTGTTTGTCTCTTGCAGCACTTTGTCCCGATAGCGTTGCTCCGTGACATCCCGCAAAATCATCACACTACCAATTAGTTCTGATTCTGTACCCACAAGCGGTGCAGCCTTCGTACTGAGAATAATTTCATTGCCCTCAGGTGGGCGCAAAACTACTTGATCTTCTACCACTTCACCAGTAGACATCGCCCGAAAAACCACCAGATTTGCCAAATCGACAGGTTCACCATCCTGATGTCTAATGTCAAATTGTTTGACAATCTCTTCCATTGATTTAGCAATGACTGGCGATGCAGGCACACCATCATTCACTGCATTAAAACTAAGAATCTTGCGCCCTGCGGAGTTGATTTTGAGAATTCGCCCCGCAGGATCACTGAGCAGTACGCCATCGGCAAGCTGCTCGAATACAGTAGTTAATTCTTCACGCTGACGGGCGATCGTTTCGATACTTTGGGCATTACTAATCGCGGTGGCAAGGCGGCGACCGATGGATTGGAGAATATTTCTGCCGCGATCGGAAAGAGGCGTGAGACTGCCTAAAAAGAGAACTCCCACAAGGCTACTGCGAAGCAGCAGGGGATAGGCGGAAAGGCTCTGGGGCAGCAAATCACCAACAGGAGTCCGATATACCAAAGTTTGTCCTTTGAGGCGATCGCCTTCCCAAATAATCGCTTCTTGGAGTTGTCCTGCTTGACCGACAATTCCTTCCCCCAATGTAATTTCTGTCAGGGCTTGACTGGTTTTATAACCCCATTCGGCAGCTAGTACTAGACATCCTTCGGGGCGCGAGTTGGGAAGTTCCCAGAGATAGATGCTGCCGAGTTGTGCGCCTGTGAGTTTGCAAATTTCTTCTAAACTTGCTTTGATCAATTTGTATTGATCGGTGGTGTTGACTAATACGCGATCGAGAGATTGCAGGGCAAACTGAATATCACGCGCTTCGAGAGTGGCGGTTTTAGTTTCTAGATGCGCCGCCATCCGATTAAAAACCTTGGCAAATTCTCCAATTTCGTCCGCTCGATTTAATTGCGATCGCGCTGATAAATTACCTGTAGATAATTCTTCGGCAGTTTCGGCTAATTCGGTAAGTGGTGGTTGAATGCTCCGCACAATGGAAATGGCAACAAATAGCCCTGAACCTAGCCCCGTCGAGAGAACTACGATCGCTAACCATGTCGTAAAGGATTCTAATTCGGGTGTGCCTTGCTGGATATGCAGCAGCAAAATTAGGGCGGCGGTAGCTAACAGGGATGTGCTAGTGGTTAGCCCAAAAATCAAGCGATTTACTAAACTTTCACGGCGGGGCAGGTTGGCGTTGGTCATGAGGCTTTAGTTTAGTTTGGCGATCTAGTTTGATTTTAGTACTTTTAGTCAAGTTGCTTAAAGGCGATCGCGCAAAAATAGCTCAATCCTGCTCTGATCAAGGTAAGGAGATCACGGTTGCCCGTCCGATCGCCGTTAATCCTTCGATGTGAGAGGCATCGTTGCTCCATTGAAAATGTTCTTTCCAGTTTTGTTGACGAGGATTGAATAATGGGACTAGTTGAGAGGCAATGGCAGCAACGTTTGCGACCAATTGATTCCATGTGCGATCGGCATTGATGGCAATGGCGGCGCGTTGTTTGGCGGCATCAATAAGCTGACGAATTTCGCTAAAAAGTGTTTACGCTGTTTCTTGGATATTTGGAGTCATCTGTGGTGAGTTGCGATCGGATGCGTTCAATTTGCTATGTTTTAACTAAAGAACATGGGAAGTAACTAAATTCTGGTAAAATTCAGATGTAGCGGTATGAATGAGTAAATATGGTTGATATTAATACAATTGAACTTTCTTTCAAGCGCATACCTGAATATAATGCTGAACTTGCAAAAACAGTTCCTTCAAATACAAAGACGAATTTTTTAGTTGGTTCAGTTATCGCGATCGGGATTGGTCTATTTACTTTGTTAGCTACTTCTCAAAGTATGCTCAAAATCCTTGGGGGGAGCTTAGCAGTTGGTGGTGTGGGTACAGCTATTTACATATCACAACGCAAAACCGATGATTCGAGGGAAGCACAAGAGGAGAGAAAAAAGTTTAATATTGCTGAAAGTATCCGTAAGGCGAGAGCAAATATTACAAATGAACGGATTAGGCTAACTAATGCTGCTCATAGTTTTCATATATTTAGTTTTGATACTGCAAATGCAATTGGCGATCGCCTTGAATTCAACTCCTATATCGTCAAGGTAACTGATAGACCAGATAGTATAAATATCGGATTGAGAACAGATAAAATCCTTTATCGTACTGAGGTCTATGCAGAGTTTTACACAACTAAACGAGGTAAATTAAAATCACGGCAACGTAATCGCAAAGTTCCAGACCGTGTGAAATTTACAGTAGCTTTCCCAACTCGTAAACGTACAGTGAAGGGGGTAATGCCTTTTGATATTTACAATCAGATGGTGTCTTTATATAACTCCAGACATCAGAAAGCGCAAGATTTAGCTGAGTTTAATCAGCGTTATGCGATCGCTGAAGAGAATATTCGCAAGCATGGCGATCGGATTTATTTTTCTCCTGAAGAGGAAAAAGCGATAGAAGAGGCAAAAGTTTTAGCCAGTTTCGATCTGCGCCTCAATCAAATTGGGGAAGAGGTAGCTATTGTTATTGATGAAAGTGAGTTTGCAGAATTTGATCAGAAACTAGGTTTAGACTTGTTTTCTAGCAGTCCAGATATTAAAACAGATGATGAGTTAATTGATGATGAATCGGATGAATCAAGTGATGATCAAACTGTTCAATTTACAGAATCAGAACTTAAAGCGATTGGGCTTCCAGCAATTCGGAAGCAGTTTAACTAATGTGAGTGGGAAGTCCCGCACTCTATCCGTTTACAAGGATGAGTGACGGGATGAAAACGAACCAGAAAATAAATTGAGCGACAGTGAATCCATGATAGAATAGAGATAAGCGGGGTTATAAAGAGTAAGTCGTGATGAGCTAACTTTCCGTTGTATAAAAACTATCATCACCTATTAGTTTTGCGCTGATAGCATCCAATATCCCGCTAAACCGACAAAGAGTTTATGGATGGGTGAAGTAAATAATTCTACTCCTTGGGACACAGGGAGTCTGCCTCGAAGATAGGAAACTATCTTGCCAGTTAGTACCACTACGGAGTGAGTAAAACCTGCGGATGCTGAGTAAGACCAAAACTGAGTTCGCTTAGTCTAGGCTTCGGCAAATGAAAGAGGAAGCCCGTACTCTATTTTTTTGTTTACAGAAAAAATGAGTGTCGGGTATGTCACTATTGCTGCTCGTAGCTATAATGAAGCATTTACGAAATTGAGTTCACAGGGTATTACTATTCTTAAAAAATAAAACCTTTAACTTGCTCACCTTCAGGCTTTTAGAGCGATTGTTTTTTGGCTCCAATGCTCTACTAACGATCGCCTTTGTAGAGATGATGGTAAAAGGCGATCGCGGAATCATCGCAAGGAAAAAATTGGATAAGGCGATCGCCTCTCCTAGAAATTACTAGAAATTAGAAGCGGCTAGTCTCTTGGCTCTTTCTTTAGCGCAGCAACGTTTCCAATCCATCGAGTCACCTAGGGAATAGGGAATAGAGGATCGTCTTTTTTGCTGCTCTTTAAGGACGCGGCGTTTCCATTTGAGCGAATCAGCTAGGGAGTAGGGGTTGAGGAGACGTGGAAGGTTAGTTGGGCTTGGTAGTACTGGCATTGCTTTAGTTTGAGGCAAAATTTACTGGCAATATATTTCTTTCAGTCTATGAGCTATTTTAACCCAAGTATAATGTTCCGCAATATATTGCTGGGCGCGATCGCCTTTTGACTGAGCGAGTTGCAGATTATTTAAGAATTCTTGGAGGGTAGCGGTAATCGACTCAATATCTAATGTGGTGACATAGCCCAGATCTTGATCTAGTACCATCGGCGCGATCGCCACACCATCGGTAATTAGGACAGGTGTTGCCGATGCTAAAGCTTCAATGGCGGCAATGCCAAAGTTTTCTGAATGGGAAGTTAAAGCAAATAGATCTGCGCCTTGTAGATATAAATTTTTAGTTTCACCTTCAACAAATCCGATCATGTAAGTGCGATCGCTGATGCCATGAGTTGTTAATAAATCTTGGATCTGGTTGATATAGTCTGGTTCTCCACTACCCGCGATCGCCAAGGCAAATTTGAATTCTGTTAATGCACCAAGGGCAGAAATTAAATATTCCAATCCTTTTTTAGGATGAATGCGGGACATGAATAGAATAATGGGACGTTGATCGGGGATTTGTAGAATTTGGCGTAGTTGCTGCTGAGCATTGGGAATAGGGTTAGGAATATGTACGCCGTGAGGTAACACAAAGTTGGGAATATTTAAAGCTAATTGATTAAATTCTAATTTTTCCTGCTCAGTTGTAAAATGGAGCGATTTGCTATCCAATAAATTAGCGCGTTCAATCAAATGGAGATAGATTTGTTTACGAAGTTTGCTTTGCTGCAATGACCATTCACAAAGCTGTCCCAGTGGACGATTGATGTAGGGAATATTCTTGATACGGGCGATCGCCATCGCGATGGTGGAAGGATAGGAAAAAATCGCATGGACATGAACTAAGTCATAATTGGTGAGATTTTGCCATAGCCATGTGTTTAATGCTCCTGAATAGGCAAACTCGCGCACAGCATGGAACTTAGGCGAAAATCTAGGAAAAAAGCGAATCGGCACATTTCCATATTCCTTGAGTTGATCGGTCAGTTCAGATAACGGCACATCCAATAACGCTTTACCATTATCATTAGTGGTCACGATTTCGGCATCAACACCCTGCGATCGCAAAGCCTTCACCATTTCAATAATTGCTTGGCTAGGACCACCGCGCACTTTTGCCACTGAAGGAATAACATGGAGAACTTTCATAGAGACATTTCCTGTAACCAATTTTGTAAAACGACTAGACTCCAGCGCCGATACCATTGCTGAGGTGGCAAAGGAATATGGCTGGGGATTTTGATGTCCATCGTATCAGTATGCCAATCTTGCTCAATCCATCTCTCAAAGGGAATCGTAAATCCTCTTTTGGGGCGATTAATAATATAGTCGGGGATTTCTGGAACTGCATTGGCTAGGAGTTTTTTGCTTGTTTGTAAACGGATTGCCGATGGAATCTGACTGATTGCCTTAAATAGATGACTATCCACAAAGGGAACCCGCAGTTCTAAGCCCCATTTCATGCTCATTACGTCGCTATCCCGCAATAGTTGATTTCGCATATAGCGACTGAGTTCGAGATAGGAAACTTGATCTTGGACGGTAGGGAATTGCTGAAAATTATAATTTTCTTTCTTTCTAAAATTAACGATGTCATCTTGGAGGCGATCGCTAACCTGAGTCCCTAGGTAAAACTGCACAAGTTGGAAGGCTTCCCCATCAGAAAAAACGCCGCGAGCTAGAGCATAGGCATTGCTCATAGAGTTTTTCTTTTGTAAAAATGCGCCAAGTCTACGATATTTAGGAGATGTGCATAGTTTTTCGAGACCATTGCCCACAGGTTCCGCGATCGCATTTACAAAAGCTAGATTTTGCCTCTGTTGTGCTATCTTTGGTACTCGCTGAAATGTGCCATAGCCGCCAAAGAGTTCATCACTTCCTAGCCCTGACAGGACTACTTTCATCCCCTGTTGATGGGCAAGTTGCGACACACAAAATGTATTAAATCCATCAATCGTAGGCTGATCGAGCGATCGCCAAAATTCTGGTAATAAACTTTTTCCAACATCGGCAGTTACTAAATATTCTGTATGTAATGTCCCAAAATCCTGCGCTACTCGTTTCGCGATCGCGCCTTCATTCCATTTCTCTTCATTAAACACGACGGAGAAAGTGCGTAATTCTTGCTGTTGAATTTGCTTGGCGATCGCCACAATTGCGGTGGAATCAATGCCACCACTTAAAAACACACCGACGGGGACATCGCTAATAAAATGATATTTGACGCTATCTAATAAAGCCAAGCGTGTTGTGGCGATCGATTCGCTAACGCCATCATTTTTTGATGAACTGACTGAATCGAAACTAATTTCCCAATATCTTTTCTGTTGTAAAGATCCTGATTTCCAGATTAAATAATTACCTGCCTCTAAGATTTTGACATTCTCAATTATGGTCAAAGGTTCCGATACGGAGCCATTGGTCAAATAAGTATATAAGCCCATAGGACTTAATTGTTTGGGAACTATACCTGTGCTAAGGATTGTGCGTAATTCTGAAGCGAAAATTAAAGTTGAACCTTGATACCAGTAATAAAATGGTTTAATGCCTAAGGGATCGCGAGCCATAAAACAGACTTGCTGGCGATCGTCCCAGATTGCAAAGGCAAACATTCCGCGCAAAAAATCTACGCACCTTTCACCATATTTGGCATAGAGCTTGAGAATAACTTCTGTATCTGTATGGGAAAAAAAAGTTTCTCCTTCCTTTTCTAACTGTTTCCTTAATTCTAAAAAATTATAAATTTCTCCATTAAAAGTAATCCAATATCTCTGATCATTAATAGACATTGGTTGATGTCCATTTTGACTGAAATCTAGAATTGCTAGACGGGTATGGACTAAAGCTGCATCTCGATTTGCTGATAAATATATGCCGCGATCGTCAGGTCCCCGATGCTCAAGGGCTGTCTGCATGAGATGTATATATCGATCAGTTGAAGATTGCAACGATGGGGTCAACATACCAGCAATTCCACACATTGACTGCTCCTTATTATTAGAAATCTGATAAATAGTTAGATAGATAGTTAGATAGGACTTTTTGAAAACCCATAAATCCAAACTGAGTAATGGCTGCTTGCCGTAATGCTTGAGGTTGATAGATGATTGGATTCTCATATTTTCCTAACAGAATTTTGGTGATTACTTCTGCTATCTCTGGTAAATTATCAGGATTAATCAGTACTCCGATTTCTCCATGACATAAAGCGTCAACCGCCCCATCTAAACTACCCCCTAAAACGGGTTTGCCGCAAGCAAGAGCTTCTAAGTAGACTATCCCAAATCCTTCTCTTTTACTCGGCATCGCAAATAAATCACAGAGATTATAATAACTGCATAAATCTTGATCAGGAACAAACCCCGCCAGTGTGACATGATTTTGCAAATTATGATGTTGAATAATTTGTTCTATCCGATCACGATCGCCGCCTTTGCCGACAATGATGTAATGAATATCGGGGATGGTTTGACGAATAATTGGTAAGGCTTCAAGGATGCGATCGTAGCCTTTGTATTGTTCTGATGAAACTAGACGCGATACGGTCAGAATGATTTTTTGATCGTTGCGTAGGCCATATTTCTCTAGTAACTGCGGCGGTTTAGCCCTAATTTCCCAAGCCTTTTCATCAAAGGTATTATGCAAAACTTCTACTTTGTCAGGTGATAAACCTTGATCTTGGCAGAGGTGATCGCGGGTAAAGTTACTCACCGCAAGGATTAGGTCTGCCGACTGGAGCGATGTTTTGAGAATTGGGTTTTGAATATCCCATGCTTCAATGCCGTGGGCGATCGCAACGTATTTTGTGCCAATAATTTTTTTGAGAATAAAAGCGATCGGTGCAAAATTTAGGTGGGTCATAATCACCAAATCGGACTTTTGGGCGATCGCTAACCAAATTAACTGAAGGGCAAAAAATAAAGTTCGTAGAGGTGATGGAATTGCGCCTGTATAGTAGGTTTGAATCTGTGGACTATTTTTAATATTTGCCGAATTAAGATCATTTTTTAGAGAAACACTAAAATGTATATGGGGATATAACGCTTGTAAAGCTTGCAATAGAAATCCTGAAAAAACTTGAATTCCTCCCTTGGAACGAGATAGTTCAGGAATCCATAGCTGGATATTATTAGGTTTGGTCATTTTTTTAACTAATGTGAGTGGGAAGTCCCGCACTCTATCCGTTTACAAGGATGAGTGACGGGATGAAAACGAACCAGAAAATAAATTGAGCGACAGTGAATCCATGATAGAATAGAGATAAGCGGGG
>Ga0316610_1000071_pt1 | contig 26153 bp, 20 predicted proteins | sample MIS2017111B_MG_FD_207677 | JGI IMG/M metagenome (GOLD analysis project Ga0316610, IMG submission 207677) | Microbial mat bacterial communities from Middle Island sinkhole, Lake Huron, Michigan, United States - MIS.2017.111B | ecosystem: Environmental > Aquatic > Freshwater > Lake > Sediment... | reverse complement strand
AATACTGACAGTAAATTTGTCTAGTAGTTTTCATAACAAATCACACGTTAGTTGTGTGTAGTAATACACAGTTATATTTTTTGATTTATGTAAAGTGGGGAAGTCCTAAGTTTCTAAAATTTCGGTAGGTTGTATTTGCTAAAACATTTAGGTTTAGAGCTGGAGTGGCTGGATCGCAAATATTGGCACTGGTGACGAGATTGATGGTGTGGTTTCCAGGAGTTGTTGCCACAGCACCTTGAGAGTCCAATGCAGTGACTACCCCATCCAAACATATGATACCATCAGGTGAAATACCAATTTGGGCACTTGAGGCAAGTTGCAGACCAAAATTGTTTTCAGAATAAAGCTCTATCTTACTTATGCCTGGAGTTGAAGTATTCGTTGTGAACCAATATCTATAACTTGTATCAGGAGAGTTGTTGTAGGTGACAACACCTGATAAACTTACATTAGTTATAAAGTTGTCTTGGATTTGAAATGTTTGATTTACGTAACCAGGAATTAAACTAGTGCAAGCCTGTACTCCAAGCGGGTTTGGTATGTACAAATCTGTGCCACCACCACCGACACCATCTATGTGATAATAATAACCTAAAACTACTGCTCTGTAGCTACCCGCAGCTAGTCCTGAGATTGTTTTGTTTTGACCCGTTGGGATTGCTAGGTTTATTGGTTGATTGCTAGAATTACAAATTATGACATCCATTTCAGCAAATGCTATAGGATCGGATGAGGAAAAAGTGGTACTGTTGCTGATTGTGACTGCGCCAGATGCTGCATTTACAGGGATGGATAATATTGAGAAAATACTTAAAACTATGGTTGAAACTGCAAATGCAAGTCTTGTTTTTGGGGTTACTGATTTCATAAAAAGGTACAAACAAATTATATAACATAACCAAAATTGATTACAGTTTTAATTATAAACATAGAATATCTATCTTGTCCAGTCTTTCATATAGCATATCAAAATTTAAGACTCGTTGATTGGCATTGTGTGGCACAAAAAAACTCCCGCTTTCACGGGAGAAGATTGTTTGATGATCTTTGTGATACGCCAAAAAATTTCTAATTTTGTCTATTACGTTTATAGATGGAGAAGAATTTCCGATCAGTGGAAGTTTGGAATCAAAGATAAAGTCTACTAGAGATACTTAGCTAAATTACTGCGACATACCTCCATTTAAGGTAGATAATATTCTAAAATTAGTTAAAAGTGATATTTTTGCTTATAAAGTTTCACAGATGAATTTCATAATATCTAAAATCAGACCTCATTTTACGATAAAAATAACTCTTTTATTTTGACTCAGGATCAAAGTCTGGATATAGTGGATTAGTTGTATGTTTAATAAGTTCAGATCTGGGCGTATTAGGAGGTGTTAACGCAGAAATTAAATCTGGTAATAAAAGTAACAAATCTTGTGGGGCTTGGAAAGTTGCATCAAAACCCTTTTCATATGTCGCTAATTTTTGATCGTGAAAACTAACAAAGTTATAATTATTTAAGCCGGCCACTGAGCCAATACGTACATCTGGAGCAAGTTGGATTGATAACATATTGTTTTTAAATCTTTTGTTTGACTTAAGTAGTGTACCTAGATTAGTACCCACTAATCCATTCCTAAGATCTTGCCCGTCGCGATCAATGACATATGAATAATCAGTGCTAGCATGACCAGATCCAAATATTAAAATAGCTTTATTTTTTGAGTTCTTAGGATCATTAAAGTAGGTAATAAAATTATTATACATAATAGCATCTCTTGACTGTGAGACTCCAATTGTGGCAAGCTGACCAAAATTATATTTATCATTTGCGTGGTTTTGAACAGTTAGTTGAGGTTGGTAATCAATTGCAAGAACTTGTATTCCTAAATTTTTTGCCAATTCCATAGTTTTTCTGTAGGATGTTATAGTTTCCGTCCTTGCTGGGATTTTACGTTTATAGTTTTCACTTGCATCATTTGTAACTATTTCAAATTCAAGAGTGAGTTTTGGAACTAGCTCTTCAAAATTAATTTTACCAGCAAGGTAATCGTTGATTGCATCTTGGTTTCTGTAGTCTTCTTCAAAAAAAATTGCTCTATAACCAAGTTTATATAACTCTGGAATTGTCTCAGAAATCGTTAGGTCTACATCTTTATTGTGTATTTCCCCAAATAAGACAAGTTGTGGTGTTTTTCGAATTTTTATAAATTCAACAATTCCACTTGCAGTTTCTTTGACTACTTTGGGAGTTATATAATTATGCATTAAATATGCATTAAAAGGTTGATAGAATATAAGCAGACAAAATGCACGCCAGGCAGAGTCTGTGATTTTTTCAAAAAGCTTTTTTTCGGGCTTTCTAGTGATTTCAGGCGGCATAATTAATTTTTAAAATACCCTCTTTCGAGGGAAGTTATTTGATCTGCAAGTAGAACGAGATATTTAGTTGCCTTTGCTTTCCTTACTTCGCTTTGGGGTGAAATTTGCACCTTGTTTGTTGGTAAAGTTGGTGTAGTATAAGTAACCAAGCATTGCGACGATTCCTGATGTGGCAGCAGTGATGACCTCAAATCCACCAGTTCTTACTGTAGCTTGAGGAATTGTTTGGTCAATTACTGAGTACTGATCGTTGTTTGTAGTTGTGGTTTGAGTACCGAATGTTACAGTGGCTACACCTCTGATTGTACCCAGAATAGCTGTAAGTTTATTGACGTTACCTGAGCCAGATGCTGGTGGAAAACCTGTGGTTGAGAAGATTCCCCCATTGACTCCGATTGTGGCTGCACAGACTCCATTTGAATCAGAAGTCGTCAGTATTTGAGCTGTGGTTCCGTCTGGTAAGGTTAGGTCGATCTTACAATTTGCATTTGCCAGAGGCTTGTTGTTGCCGTCAACGATGTTGTTTACTCGGATATCAACTGGTCCTCGATTGATATTGATAACCTTTGGAGTGATTACAAGCTGAGCTTGGATATTTCCTGAGATAGTTACTGTTACAGTTGAGGTTACAGGAGTTGGGTTTTGATCTGATTTGATTGATCCTGTATTTGGGATAGTTCCAGTAGCGTCGGTATTTACTTTTGCTTGGAAGCTGGCTGTGCCTGTAGCTTTATCAGCTAGAGTACCGATTCTCCAAGTGATGGTTTTGCTGGTTGAGTCGTATGAGCATTGATTGCTTGGTGAGCAGCTGCCGTCGACATAGCTAAGCTTAGAATCCAAAACATCAGTTACGATGACATTGGTTGCATCTCTACCAGTGTTGTTGGTGTAAATGATTGAATAGGTGATTGTACTGCCTGGGTTGAAGGTGGTGTTTGAAGCAGTCTTTGCGATACTTAGTCCGTTATTTGTAGTTTGGACTGTGATTATGACTGTAGAAGTGACTGGGTTTGGGGTTTCGGTTGATTTGATCGATGCGGTATTTGGGATAGTTCCAGTAGCGTCGGTATTTACTTTTGCTTGGAAAGTACCTGATCCAGATGCTCCAGAAGCAAGATTGCCGATTGTCCAAGTTAGAGTTTTGTTTGAGGAGTTGTATGCACAGGCTGCAGCAGGAGTACAACTGGCGTCGACATAAGTTAGATTTGTATCCAGTACATCAGTGATGACCACTCCAGTAGCTGGGACAGATCCAGTGTTTGAGAAGTTTACAGTGTATGTGACAGTATCGTTAGGGTTTACGATATTTTTGGAAACAGTCTTTGTGATATTTAAGTTAGGGGTAAGGTTTATAACCACACCACCACCACTTGAAATTACAACCTGAACTCGATTAGAGATGATTGGGCCGGTTTCTGTAGAGGTGATAGTAGCTGTATTTAGGACTGTACCTGATGTTCCAGCGTTTGCAGATACTTGGAAAGTGACGCTTCCTGTGGCTCCAGCAGCTAAAGTACCAAGAGTAACAGACAGGGTTTTGTTTGCATCAGTGTAAGCACAAGTGTAACCAGCGTTTTGTGGGTTAAAGGCACAGCTATTTGTAATGAAAGTGGTTTTTGAGTCTATTACATCAGTGATTGCGACATTAGTGAGATTAGTTGATCCGGTGTTTCTGTAGTTTAAAGTATAAGTAATTGATCCACCTGGAACTACCTGGGTTACGCTAGCAGCTTTGGTGATTGTTAGAGGTGTTGTAATGATTAAAGTTACAATATTTGAGGTTACAGGTTGAGTTTCAGTAGAATCAATAATGGCTGAGTTTGTGATATTTCCAGTTGCTCCAGTATTTACAGTAGCTTGGAAAGATCCAGTGCCTGTAGCACCTGAGGCAAGATTACCGATTGTCCAAGTGATTGTACGACTTGCAGCATCATAAGCACAAGCAGCAGCAGGGGTGCAACTATTGGCTACGAAAGTTAGCTTTGAATCTAAAACATCTGTGATTACGACACCAGTTGCGTTTCCACCACCTGTGTTTGAGAAGTTTAGGTTATAAGTGATTGTTTGACCGACAGTTACATTTGATCCAGAAGCTGGGCTTGATGATTTTGTGATCGCAAGAGCTGGGCTTTGAGGAGTTGTTATTGTGTGAGTAACAGTATTTGAATCAACTGGGGTGACACCTGTAGCTGAGATTGTAGCTTTGTTTGATATAGTTCCAGTTGCTCCAGCATTTACAGTAGCTTGGAAAGTACCTGTTACAGAAGCTCCAGCATTTACTGCACCGATATTCCAAGTAAGAGTTCGGTTTGTAGCGTTGTAAGTACAAGCTGCAGCAGGAGTACAACTATTAGCGACATACGTAATTTTACTATCTAAAACATCAGTAACTACGACACCAGCAGCATTGCCTTGTCCTGAGTTTTGAATGGCTAGAGAATAAGTAATAGTTGAACCAGTATTTACTTGTGATCCAGAAGCTGGATTAGCTGATTTCACAATAGTTAAATTTGGTGTAGCAGGGGCGACAATCACATGAGTTACAATATTTGAGTCGACAGGAGTGACGCCTGTGGCTGAGATAGTAGCTTTGTTTGAGATAGTTCCAGTAGCACCAGCATTTACTGTGGCTTGGAAAGATCCTGTGCCAGTTGCACCAGCAGCAAGTGTACCAAGATTCCAAGTGAGTGTACGGCTAGTTGCGTCATAAGTACAAGCAGCAACAGGTGTGCAGCTATTAGCGACATAGGTAATTTTACTATCTAAGACGTCGGTAATTACAGCGTTATTGGCTGGCCCGTTTCCAGTGTTACTAAAGTTTAGGTTGTAAGTGATTGTCTGACCTGGAGTTACATTTGATCCAGAAGCTGGGTTGGCAGATTTAACAAGACCTAGTGTAGCAGTTGGAGCAGCCACAATTTTCACAGTATAAGTAGCTGGAGAACCAGTTATATTTAAGCTATTTCTAGGAGTTACGGTAAATGTACGATCTGGGGTCAAAGGTGCATTTGCGTCAGCGGTACAGGTGATGACACCAGTTGAAGTATTGTTTGTACAGTTTACACCATTTAATCCAGTCAAAGTACCTGTGGTAAATGTCAAAGGAACATTGTTTCCTGGGTCAGTACCTTTGAAAGTTGGGTCGGTGGTATAGCTCTTAAAATCGCCACTTCCACCTTGGGTGATTGTGATGACTTGGTTTGGAAGAACTGGTGGTAAGTTATCGGCTGTGACATATAGGTTTAAAAGTACATATCCATAGTTTAGGAAACCAGCTGGAAGTGTATTTGGACTGTTTGTATCACGGACAGCATCTAAGTTTGTGTCAGCGTAGCTAAGATTGATACCAGTTGAAGTGGGGATTGTATATCCAGCAAAACTTGAGAATATTGGGTTTGAGGTTACACCGTTTACGCTATTATCTGTAATCGCGTCATCTGGAGTGTTTCCAGTGGTAGCTTGCAAGTCTTTTCTGACGATAGCTTGTGGGAACCATCTGGTAGTGTCACCACGGTAAGCAAGTTTCGTACCAGCTGGGACATTGATTGTCAGGTCGCCGCCAGCATTTGCTGAGCTTGAGCTTAGATTTGAGTTTCCACCTTTAAGGTTTCCCTTGATTGTGTAGGTGTTTCCAGCTCGAGTGACATCAAGATTTACCGATGGGTTTGTGATGGCTGCACCTGTGGTTGGGTTGGCACCATTATTATAGTAGACTTCCACAGCAGTTGATCCACCGCTTGTAAGAGTGATGTCTCTGGCAGGGACGACATTACCCAAAATAGGGTTAAAATGATTTAAAAGAGGGATATCTTTACAGGTTTGTTGTGCGGTAAAGACAGGGTTTGGGACTCCAAATTCAAGCGGAGTGAAAGGGTTGTAAGTTGCAGTGTTACCGACGGTACGATTGGTACATGTAGGCTCGGATACGGCAGCTTGAGCATCTGATCCTTGCTTTTGAAACTGTTGCATCCCAAAAGAAACACCAGCAAAAACTACAATACCAATTGCAATTCCGATAAATAATTTTTTGAATAAGTTCATATACAAATATTTGTTATAGTAAGTTGATTTATTTTTTAGTTTAGCATAGATTCTGTGTTGTGTAAAGTAAAAGCAAAAAAAGACCAAACGTCTTATATATAGCCTGTAAAGCGATAGTTTGGATTGTAGTAATATTTAAACGTTTGAGTGTATTAGTACGATAAAATATGAAATTGACTGATTTTTAGATTGTCTTGATGTCTCAATTATAAAGCAAGAAACTATTATAGTCAGCGCTTGACAAGAGTTTTTAATTGTGGTATGTTTGGGAGGTTGGTTTGTTTTTATTGATGAGATCAAAATCGTCTAAAATCACCAAATATATTCACAACTGGAAACTAGAAAAACTTTCATATTTTGGAGGAAGCAATCAGGATTTATATAAACATGAGTCTTGCTTGCTCTCTCTAGAATATGTAAGTTATTAAAAAAGCTTGCGGAAAGTAAGGGAAGCGCAAAATCAAGTAATATGGATAAACATATGCCACGTAAAAACGCTATTAAAATGTTTGCTTTTGGGGTTACTGTTTTAGGAGTCTCAATTGTAGCATTGCCTTCGTTTGCCGACACGTTCAACATCAATTCTCCTGGAACTGCTTCAGCAATAGGTCTGAATCAATCCTCTCGGACCGTCCAAAATGAGTGGACTAACCCAGATTTGTCAAAGTTTTCAACGATAGAGAACGTAACTAACACCACGTTAGCTGCTTTCTCAGCTGGAAGTACCGCGACCTCAATTACACTTGCGGCTGATCTGACCAACCCCCTTACACCTGGTGGTAATGCAACATTCGTGTTGGTACCTACAGCACCCATTGTGCTGCCAATACCTGGGGTTGTGACTGGCCCTACGACTATTTTCGTTCCATAAGTTTGTTTTTCGTTTCCAGTAGAAAGTTCAGATAATAAGCGCTATATGCATTTATTATCTGACTTTCTCTTCCATTTTTCCATCCCTAAAGGGTGGATTTTTGTTTGCCTTAAAAAAAGCTATATAAAAAAGCCCGTCTGGTTGACGGGTGTGTTTTGCGGGTGGTGGTTAATTTACTTTTGGTTTAAGTATACAACCCCCAAGCCTTCGGCTTGACCGCTTGAAAGGGGTGCATTTACGGCACAAGCCTAAATCATATGTCACCCTGAACTTGTTTTTGGGATCTAAAATAGACTATCACCTAAAGCAAAAGTAAAGCTACTAAAAGCTACTATCGAGTTACTCCGAGCTACTATTTAGTTACTCTAAGTAGCAATCAAGTTACTCTGAGCTACTATGAAGCTACTCCGAGTAAGTGTAAAGTAGTTCTGAGCAAGTCTCGAGTTGCTAAAAGCTATAGTGTAGCTACTCTTGGCTACTATGAAGTTGCTTCGAGTCACTGTAAAGCTCTTTCTCAATGGTTGATTTGTTAGCTTAAAAGTTTGTGGTAAACTTAATGGTTCCGACAGATTGATTTGTGTATCCAGTGTTGACGTTGAAGTATTGACCTTCAATGCTTGAAGATGGGCTAAGTTTGATTGTAAGATTTGCACCGATTGCACTACCTTCTGGGCGATAATCAAAAGCTGAGATATTGGCTCCAGTGCGCAAAAAGGCTCCGACTCTGACTGTAGGTGTCGAAACTGATAGATCGACACTTGGACCTCCAGGGAAAGTATATCCAGGTCTTAGTTGTACGTTTAGACTATCACTTAGTGGAATCGTAAGTGGCAATCCTATACTTCCAATAAGCGGATAATTTCTAGATGGGACAAAAGAGAGATTTAAGTTTGGGTCAAATCTCATATTGCCTATATTTGTACTATATTTTGTGCCTATTGTGACTTGATTTGGGTTGGCTTTAGTTTCTTCGGTATTGAAGTAAAAATTACCATTGAGTGTCCAAGCTTGATTTGGGTTTGATGGATTTGCGGCAAGTGTGGTCAAGGCAGAACCAGATAGATATAAGTTTGCAAAGTTATTACCACCGTTGTTGAAGTCTAATTTTCTATTCAAACCATAATTAGAACCAAGTGCGTTAGGATTGATTTCTAGACCTCCTTGAATGGTAACCGCGTCCTTGAGAATATTATTAGCTAGCCGCACGTTACTATAAGCAGCACCAATACCTGCAGTTTTAAAAACCCCTTGAATGGTTTGACCAGTGCTACGGAAATTTTGTATTTCACCAATATCTCCTTGATAAACATTCGCAAACGGTATGGCGTTGTTGGTTATTGATACTGGGACGCCATTAACAGTCTGATTTAGTTCAAAAGTTGCTTTTGAGCCGGTTCCTGATGTTCCTGACTCGTTGAGATTTGAGATAAAGTAAGTTGCTGGACCAAGTGGCTTTAGATTTGAAAAGCCTCCTTGTACATACCTATCAAGGGTAAACACTCCGTAAGTAAAACTTTGGGCATTTGTGGTGTAGTTATTATTTTTAGTTGGCCTTGTAGCTTCAGATTGCACTCTACCCAAATTTAAATTTTGAACATTTAGTACAGAAGTGGCGGTGGCTATTGCCTTTTCGGCTTGATTTGTTGCGATCGTATCTACACTTCCATCTTTATTTAAAAAGTCACCTCCAGCAGATTGAGAAAGCCCAGTCAAACCTGTACCATTGATTGAAGCTCTGTCAGTGGCCCTAAGTTTTTGAGCTAGCTCATCGTTTCTTGCATATCCTGAAAGGAGTCCAATTGCTCCAATAGCGCCAGGTAAAGAATTTAACAAGCTTGTGCTTAAAGAGTCTGAATTGAGAGTGAAATTCGCTCTGGCAATTCGTTGATCTAATGTAATTTTATCCTTTTCAGGTTCGGTAATATTTTCATTTCTATCAGAGCCATAATCTCTGATAAGGTGCTCATTTTGATTTACAGTTCTGAGAGTCGACTTTTCAGTAGCACCAATAGTGTATAAATCACCATTTTTTACAGTTGATAAGTTGTTAAAAGGTACTTGAATAGATTGACTTCCAAAATTCGGGAATACAAAGGTGCTGCTTACTGATTGATCAGGACCTCCTTTGCCGCTAGGATCGTTTTGAGCACCAAGTATACCGTATAGTCGCCCCAATGGGGTATTTGGAACTCCGCCACCCAGGACAGCTTTTGCACCGATTGGTAATTCTTTATAAATAATTGGTAAAGCTGGATTAATACCTATAAATTTACTTACTCCTGAATCATCAAAAACTTGAGGATTGAGAGTAACTTGACCAGTAATTGGATTAGGATTAAAAGGTGCAAAATTTCCGGTAAATCCTTGCACAATGAAGGTTGATGAGTCGGGATTTAAGTTAAAGTTAGTATTACTTGGCGAGATATTTTGCCCGTTTATAGTGACAGTGTTTTGACCTGGTGTACCAGTATTTGTGGCTATGATTTGAGATTTTACTTCAAAACTATTTGAACCAGGATTACTATTTTGGCCTTGACTGTTTGCTAATTGAAGCCCTGGTGCTGATATCAAAGAGGCTGCAGCGATAAACCTTAATTTTGATGGATTGACCGACACTATACCTGTGTCAATATTTGTTAAGGTTGGACCTTGATTTTTCTCAAAACTTGCGCTAAAGCTAGTATTTTGCATTAGTAAAACTGAGTCGCCAAAATTATTTACACCTGTATATGTAAAGTTTCCATCTGGGGGGGAGTAAGTGGCTGAAATACCCACGGTTGGAGTTGTCCCATCAAGTCCTTTTGGGGCAAAAAGGGCATCAAGTCCGCTTAAATTAAGATTAGTGTTGCTAAAACCTGTACTTGCAAAAACATTCCATTCTCTTCCAGTGTTTATGAGATTACCAGAGGCATCAGCAGATCTATAAGTGCTAAATGCCTCTTGGATTTTAAATGATAAACTGTGAGAAGCTTCTTTATAATAATCTAAGGCTTTTTGAGGTGTTTTAAATAAATTTGCATCATTTTTGTTTATTAGAATATTCCATGCTTGATTTGGGTCAAGAGATTGATTTTTAGTCAATTCATCATAAGCTTTTTGACCTTCTTTGCTAAGAAAACCTTGATATACTGCTTTACTTAGATCAGGTGCTACCGATCCCGGATACTGATTTAAAAACTCTTTTGCAACCTGAATTGCTTGTTCTTTATTAGTAAACTGACCATTTTTTCCAAGTAAAGGCTGTAATCTTTGTAATAAGATTTTTAATTTTTCAGGATCTTTGACTTGGATCGTACTTAAGTTTCCTGATTTTAAAGCAGAATCTATGATATTTTCCGAATTTTGCTGATTTGCTAAATCCAGAGCATAAGCTTTTAGAGTGGCTGGTGAAAAATCTCCAGACTCAATTTTAGCACTGATTTCATTTCTTTTTGATGCTGGTGTAGTGTTTAATATTGCTTGTTTCTGCTCAAGTGTAATTATTTGAGGTTGGATATTTGAATTGTTTATGATACTTGCTGGGCTTGATCCGACTGTACGATCTTTGGAAAAAGCTTCTGGATTTGTTAAATAGTAATCTATGACTTGAAGTGTTTTTGGGGTTGCATTTCCATTTTTATCTCCACGAATAAATAGAGTATCTACTGAAATACCTTTTAATTCCAGCAATTTATAAATCTCAGAAACAGGTTGTCCAGTTTTGATGTTGAGCTCATTTGTGGTTTTAGGTTTAGAATCAGATTTGTTTGTCTGTACAATAGTTTGCTGTGTGATTGGTTGATTATTTTGATCTTTTGTTTGTTGTAAAGTCTTTCTGACTTGATTAGTGGTAACAGTCTCAGGTGAAATATTTTGATTCGAGCTTTTTTGTACTACAGTTGGGTTTGAAGCTGTATTCGTAGCTTGATTAGGTTTGATTCTTTCAATGTTAGTTTCTGCAATTCTTTTTACAACTTCAGGTGATGTCTTATACTTAGCCATCATTTCTTCAAGAATTGATAACCTTTTTGCAGGTTGTGGTTCTTGGTTATTTATTTGTTGTGCCACAGGTTGATCCTGTTGAACCCTCCTCTCTTCATAAATCCGCTCAGCCTCTTGATTATTCAGATTGAAAAGTTCCTGCCTTCTTTCCTCTGCATTTTGAGAATCACTTTGAGCCTGCAGTTTGAGTAGTTCAAGCTTTGAAATTGGTGGTTGGGTAGATTGTGGAGTTTGAGTCTCTGATTCTGGTAACTTTAATTTTGTTTCAGGTATAATAGCTGTTGAGATTTGAGGACTGGTTTGGTTTTTTGTATCCTGTTGTTTTGTGACCACAGGTATTTCTTCAGCTGCTTGAGCTGATGGAACTACAGCTTCACTAATTAAATTACCAATTTGACTAATAATATCTGGCGATTGCTTTGAAGCTTCTACCATTGCTGATTTATAGGCATTCTGTTTGTTGGCTTGTTCAGTCTTTACCATCCTTATAAATAAGTCTTTGTCTTTGATTCCTACTTCTTGGTCACATTCGACAGTAATAGTCACACCATTTACCATGAAAGTTTCCTGACCAATAGCAGTTTCTTTTAAGGCATCAAAAGCAGCTATAGGAGTTGCATAATTTTGAATATTGGCTTTATTGATGTTTGCAATATTGTTTCTGGTGTTTGACTCGGTGTTAAAAGTTGATCCAATATTGAGTGTTGGTGAAACTAAGTAAAGACCAGCAAAAATAAAAGACCTCATTGATTCAAAGCTGAAAATTCCACCTTTTGCTTCATATTTCCGTTTTTGTTCGGCTTCAAAATTTGCAATCTTTCTAGCTTCTATTTCATCCATATCAGATTTCAAAGGATCTATTCTAATTCCATATTTTGCATTTTGCACTGCATCATTTCTATCCATTACTACAAATGGATCTTCATTGATAGTTTCAGTGGGATTTTTTTGTACAAAACGACTTATGAATGATGCAATATTTGATGTGATTCCACCAATCCACTTTCTAAGCGACCTCTGTTTCTCTTGGTTCACTGTTGTTTCTTTATTTTGATCGTAATTATTGATTGTTGCTTCCATAAAAACTGGTTTTGGAGTCTAAAAATACCTAAAATTCTCTTAAATCAAACATATAAAAGCTTTTTTGGCAAGCTCACTGCTTTGGTTATAACCGTGATGTTTATAATAGATCGTTTTACCAAGAGATAATATTTGCTAAACTACACAAAACAATCTAAGCTAGAATATAACCTATTAAAAAGCCAAACTCAAGCATATGACCAAAATAAATCTAAGTAATATTGAAACCAGTAAAGACCTCATAATAGTATATGTCAGCAACGATAGCGAATACAGCCAAGGACAGATCGAAAAACTGGAGGCTAGAAAAGCAGAATTTTTAGAAAAAGGAGCTGATTTGATCTTGTTGGAAAACTCTAAAGCAGTTGAAGTTAACTTATATCCCAAACTTAAAGCAAAACAACAAGGTGTTTTAGTCACAAATGGTAGCGGAGATTTACTTTGGTATAAGCTTGATATCGCCTATCTTGATTTAGCTCAGTCAATGAATGATTTTATAAGTCAGTATGAAGCAGATGTTTCTGGTGTGGATTTACTTGGTTGGGGAAATAAGATTTTGGAAGAAGGGGATTTTATGTGTAATGATTGTGGCTATATTTTGACAGTTAAAACTGGTACTGAGTTTGAGCCAGGTATGGTTTTCCCTACTTGTGATGTCTGTCAATCAGGCGAGCCAGAAGGTCCGACTGGGACTTTGGAGCCATTTTGGCAAAAGTTGTAGTTTTTGACGAAATACCAAAACTAGCTTTGACTAAAATTATTAGTTTTAGCTTTATTTATGTCATTTTCAAGCATAATTGTAAATTTACAAAGGCTCTTGCTTGGTATTTTTATTTTAAGCTTGTTGATTTTACTTGGGCTGATTTTTTGGACTGATCCATACGCCAACCAAGTCTATTTTATAGCTTTTCTGGGAGATTTATTTGTGTTTCTCTCTTCGGCTTTTTGTCTTTTTGGGTTTTGGATTACCTTTTCTAAAAAATATATCGATCTGACAAACTTACGAGTCACTTCAATCATAAAACAAAGTATTTTAGCAAGTTCGTTTCTGTGTGCTTTGGTGTTACTTGGTGTTGTGGGGCAGTTAAATTTTCTCAGCTTTGGCCTGATGATACTTACTTATGTGCTGTTTGAGATTTGGGCGATTTAGTACTACATAGCCTGTCATTGCGAGCGAAGTGCGGCAATCCCTTTGCTTAGTGCCTCAGTTTCCTTGTGGGGTGTCATCCTGAACTTGTTTCAGGATCTAAAGCAGACTCCAACTCATAATTGAAGATATTTTTACAGGTCGCGAGGCTCAGGCATTTGGACTCCTTTTCTCCATAAAACTCGTTCGGTAAGGAAAAGCTTCGCTTTTTTATTTTCCTCACTCAGATAGTTGTTCCGCTCATACGTTCCAAACGGTGGAATATATAAGGGACGGGGAAGATTTTTGGATTTAAGTATCATATCTACTCCCCCCAAACCTCCTGCGAGGCTTCTATGAGATATTTTTCTAGCTTCGGGTATTCTTTTTGGATACTTTCAAAATCGATTTCGTCGACAATGTGGCGGATTTTTGAGTATTGTTTAAGATCTAATCCTGTGAGATCTTCAGCTTGGCCGCTTTGAGTTGTGCCGTATATATCACCCTGACCACGCAGTCTGAGATCTTCTTGGGCGATCGCAAAACCATCGTTTGAACTACATAAAAACTTCAATCTTGGTAAAAACATTATATTTTTATTGTCTGCCAGTAAAAAGCAAAAATTGTCTGGAAAGTTGTTTCGCCCAACCCGACCTCGGATTTGATGGAGCTGAGCTAATCCAAATCGTTCTGGGTTGAATATTAGCATAATTGAGGCTTGATGTACATCCACACCGACTTCGATTACTGTGGTTGAGATCAAGATCTGCTGTGTTTCACTATTTTTAAAATCTTCCAAAATTTGATTTTTTGCAGCTAGTTTACCATGTAGAGATGAGATTATACTGGAATCAAAATATTTTTCTAGCATTTCCTGAGCTGATTTAAGAGTCCAAAGCTCATCTTTTTGAGCTGGGTTATCTTCGTCAGCTTCGATACTTGGGCAAATTACAAACATTTTTTGACCTTCAGCAAGTTTGGCTTTGATGGTTGGCAAAACCCTATTTTCAAAATTTTCAAGCTCTGTAATAGTGGTTTTGATCGGGATTCTAGTTTCGATTTTCTTGACATACGAAGCTTTTAAATCTCCATAAACAGTCAGAGCGAGTGTTCTTGGAATAGGGGTGGCTGTCATTGAGATATAGTGTGCCAGAAGATTTTGGGTATTTTTATTTTCTGTATTACTTAAATTCTGACGCTGTCTCACCCCAAAACGATGCTGCTCATCTGTGACAACCATGGCCGGCTCAAAACCTTTTAAAAAAAGCAAAGCGTGGGTACCGACCCAAAATGAAAACTTGGGTTTTTCAAGATATTTTTCTAAATTTTTTGGTGTAAGTTTGGTATTGTTTAGTAATTTTTGTTTGTTGCTTATAAATAATGTATCTAGCCAATTCAGCTCTAAAGTCTGTATTAATTCTATAAGTTTTTGATAATGTTGAGATGCTAAAACTTCAGTTGGAGCCATTAAAGCTATACTGATAGATTCTTCAGGATTTTGATTCTGAAATGATTCGATGTAAGCAAGCAAGCTCATTATGGCAACCAAAGTCTTACCGCTACCTACATCTCCTATGATTAAGCGGTTAGCAGGTATGCCTGTGTCGATTTTTTGTGTTTTCATTTGCTAAAATGTGATAAAATGATTACAACTTTTACCATACAGTAATTTGCATTTTATACTTTTATGTCCAATTTTGACCCCAAAACCAACTCATATATGCCTGAAACAAACCCTGAAGACTCACAAGATCCAATAGAGGTTGGAGTAGTTAAAAGCGTATATACTGAGTCACCATATGAGACGGAAGCAGTTTCACCTCAAAACACAGAGACTTACATATTGGACAAATATTCGTCTGTGACTCCTGAAAATCAGTCTCAATTTCAACAACCAATCCAAAACACAGATCAAACAAGAAGTAGCTTTATTCAAAGAAATCCTATAGTTGAACCAGCTAGTAGAGTAAAACCTTACACAGAGCATAGGCAAGACCCAAATAATTACAATCAAAGTCCTAGATATGAGCCTAAAAACAGCACTTTTAAGATTGATTATCTCAAGTATTTTAGTTATATCGGCATTCCGTTAGTTGTGGCAGCTTCACTTTTTGTAAACAACTTGATTGGACTCTTGATATTTTGGATAGTTTCTTTGGTTGGTATTAGACTAAAACCAAATTTGGCATGGGTAATTGTACTTATAAATGCCTTATTCTTAGTCATCACTTTTCCAATTGGAAATTATCTTGTGATGGCAGCTATCGGATTGACGCTTTTATCTGCTCTTTTTCTTGGTGTGAGACCCAGTATTTCAAAATTCAATAAATTCATAACTGTTGCCATTGCCTTGATTGTAGGTTTGTGGGTGGTAGTTCCAATGAGTCAAATAGGCACTTTAAAATATTTACAGCAAGAATATAGCTCAAATTCACTGTTTCAAAATGTTGTAAATTCGCTCTATATCGGAGCAGGATCACCAAAATTGAGCCCAGTTGAAATTGAAACTAGCTTTAAGACTCAAATCAGCACTGAAATAGCCAATAGCATCAAAGATAAAACCAAATTAATACCTGCAGATGTGTCGAAAGTGACTGAGCTTTGCAAACAGCTTGGAGCTGATGAAAAATTGAATCAAAATTGTCAAACACTGAATAAAAACAACTTGGATAAATCGATCGACTCCACAGTTGCGTCTCAGGTGGACAATCAAAGCAAGGATCTGAAAAATCAATTTAATCAATATCCTCAAGTGCAAATGGTTGAGCATTTTCTAAACGGACTAGGAGGAAGTTCTAAATCAGGTTTTTGGGCCTCGCCGTACTTTGTACCAGGAATTGTGCTATTTTTAATACATGCTTTTTTGTCAGGCATTTTACAGTTGATTTCTTGGCCAATAATGATTTTTCTCAAAAGGGTAAGCTTGAGCTAGCTTTAAACACCTGGTTTGTAGATATCATCGTTATTTTCATCCAAAAAGTTTTGCGAATTTAAATCGTAAAAAGTAGAATTGATTGACGGTTGCTGAGCTTGCAAAACAGGGGATTGCCCAAACTGCTGTTGAGAAAGGTTGTAAATAGCTCTTCCTTGGCGACTGTTGCCTTGATTTTGGGTAAATTCTTTGGCTCTGAGTTCTTGGATGACCACATCTTTTTGAATATCCATTTGGACGATTTTTTCACGAGTTCTGCTTGAGATGTTATCTTGGAAATTGGCAATTTCAAGTATCTTTTTAGCTTTTTCTTCACGGTTTTGAAGGCTAAAATCATTGTAACCTTTTGAAGACTTATCTTGTGCTGTTTTATCTAGTCTTTCTCTCATTTTCTTGGCGATATTATTTGCTGAGATGGTGCCTAGTTTTTCCTCAAGATCAAAAAGATCTGGAACTCTTACATATATAAGCTTTCTAGGTTTGACGTTAAACAGAATAGCTGCCAGCACATAAACTTCCGCGTCACGCGAGTTGTACTTACCGAGGGCAAGGTAAAGTCCTAATAAACCAAATGGAAGTGCTGGGGCTAAATTTAACCATGCTGCTGCTGGAAAGAAAGCAAAGCTAAGTTGGAAGACCAAAAAAGTCATAAACCCAAAACCCATTGCATATCCAAATTGGCGCAAATTAAGCGGTCCGAGAATTTTATCTCCAGAGTCTAAGAATTGAGGGATTTGGTATGAGGCCATGGGTGTAATATTTACTTTTTTTTGGTGTAGTATTTATAGGTGGGGATTTTTGTCTGCTTTTCCCCACTTTTTAAATGGTTTATATACAAAGTATAACTTATATTTAAGTTTAATGCAAATTTAAAAAAACAAGCCAAACCTAGACAAAAAACAAATTAAAATCTATTTTTGAAAAATGCCTACAACCACCGAGGAGAAATCATTTAAAAGCAAGTTTATATTTTCAACCCTGCCAGTATCGTCTTGGGTTTTTATATTTTTACTTATTTTTGCCAGAGTCTTTATATTTCAACCAGTTGAGGTAAATGGTAATTCAATGTTACCAGCTACACATCAGGGTGCTAGATGGATTGTTGAGGAGATTTCCAGTAAAGTTCAATCAACCAAATTTCAACGTGGCCAAATTATAGTCTATTGTGCTGAGACACATAACTGCGATAAAGATAATGTTTTAGCTAGATTTTCTCTTAAATACTATATAAAACGCGTGGTTGGTTTACCTGGAGAATCAATCGAAATAAAACACTCAAAAACAATAATTTACAACGCAGAGCATCCAAATGGTGTTGTTTTGTCTGAGGATTACTTGAGTCAAGAAGTTAAGGATGGTTTGGATAAAACCACTCGTTTCGATATTCCTTTAACCAAAATCCCAGATGATTCATATTTTATCATGGGTGATAATCGAGTAGATAGTAGTGATTCCAGATATTTTGGACCTGTTGCTGAAAAAGCTCTTCTAGGCAAGGTTTGGGTGCAGTTTTGGCCACTTTCAGAAGCCAATAACTTCGATTTACCAAACTATCAATACACCCAATATATACCTGATCAAACTAATTAGTCCGTGGGTTTATTTAGTAATAATTGACATAATTTCAAAATTTTAATATTATTAGATTCATTTAGAATACCAAATCCCTAATACATGCCTATTGTAAGCTCCAAATTTGTCACACCTACACGCTATGAGGTGGTTTTTAATGTTCCTAAAGCTGAGTACGATAAATGGTACGATCGCCTATTAGAGCAGATTTTAAGTCGAGTCGAAGTTCCTGGGTACAGACCTGGAAAAGCCCCAAAAGATAAATTACTTGCAAATGCTGATCCTGACCGAGTTTTTCAATTAGTTTTTCAAGAAACTGTAGATAAATACGCTCCAGAAACAGTAGCTGAAGCAAATGAAAAAATCTTGGCCGACAATCCAGAACATGTTGTTTTAAATCACAACATTGATCAAAGTAGTGTCAAAATTGATGATTCAGGTTTCAATTTTTCTTTGATTTCTACAGTTTTGCCGATTGTGGATTTAGAGCCACTTGAAAAAGTCAAAATCAAAGCTCCTCTTGATAAAGAATTAGAATTACCTTCAAAAGAAGAGTTTCACACCCAAGAAATCGGTAAGTTTTTATACTATTTCAACACTTATACCGAAGCCACTGAACCATCACAAAAAGGATCAAAAATGATCGCTAATGTCCATGGAACTATCGATGGTGTACACAAAGAAGAATTAGGTGGACCAAAACAAGAAATTATATTAGGTTTTGGGCGTTACTTACCTGACTTTGAGGCTGGCCTAACTGGTCTTAAAAAAGGAGAAAAAACTAAGTTTAAAGTTAAATTCCCTAAGGATTACTTTGTAACTGATGTCAGAGAAAAGACTGCTGATTTTGAGGCTGAAATTACCGACCTTAAACAAGCAAAGTTTTTGACTATCGAGGAGTTGGTAGAGAAAAACGAGAACATATCATTCAAATCACTTGTTCCTGATATTAAAACCCTTGAAGAAGATATTGAAAAAGCTTACAATTCTAACAAAGAACAGATTAGAGCTCAGAAATTGAAAGCTCAGGTTATTGAGAAGATTTTAGGTGTGATTCCTGATTTTCCACTACCAGAAGCTGATGTTGAAAAAGAGTTTAATAGAATTAAAACTAATATTGAAAATATCTCTAAGGAAAATAATATTACCGCAGCTGAGGTTATCAAGGCAAACGGTATTCCTTTTGATAAAGAACCAAAAACTGATAAGGAAATTGAAAAAGTTTTATCTGAATATGTTAATAAAGAATTCAAATTAAGTTTGACTTTGAATTTTATCTATCTTCGAAGAATTTCCAGTATCGAAAGAGTGACTGAGGCTCAGGTGGAAGAAGTGGCTACAGCTATGGTAACTAATTCATCACAATACGGACTACCAAACGGCATCGACAAAGATCAGGCAACTAAAGAAGCTAACGATAGACTGGTGAGAAGCTCTGCTTTGGATTGGGTAATCAAGAAGGTTACAGCTTAGGTCTTGATTTAAACTATAAATCACATTTCCCGCTTTTGGCGGGATTTCTTTACAAACCTTGATTTTTAATATAGGATTAGAGTTATTGGATTTTATCAGATTATTTATGTTTACCAAACAATTTCGCTTTAACCTTGTACAGCTTGTTTTCAACTTTATTTTTAGATATGAAAATGAATTAGGTCACGACCTTGAAGATGTCCTTCTGCAAACCACCACATCAGAAGAAAGAGTAGTCCTAAGAAAAGTTATAGAAAATTTTGAGATTTACAAAGATAAAATTACTCCTTTTTTGCACGGTTACGGCTGGGACAAAACCCCATTTTTAAGCAGGGCAATTTTGATCACTTTCGTAGCTGAAGCCGAAGATATTAGCAAAGAAGATCAAGCCAAAGAAATAGCCGAATATTTGCATTTAACTCAAGATTTAGCAGGAGCCGATAGCGTATCTTTAGTTCACGCGGTGATTGGAAAGGTGGTTGGGGTTGAATAGTTAGAAGTTTAAATTTTTTAGATGAGCCTAAGATTAGGTATTATTGTCATTTCGAGGGAACCGAGAAATCTTAGCGGACTCTGACATCAGATTTCCTAACGAAGTTCGAAATGACATATATCCAACTTTAACTACAGTCGTCTATCTCCTAGACAGCCAAAAAACCATTATAAACAAGACTAAATGGTAAATAAGCGAAACTTTTAATCTATCAAAGAAATAGTCTGTGCTTTGCTTATATACTCTTGATAGTGGCACAGCGATAAAGTCCCAAACCAGTATATAAAAGAGCACTTTCCACCAGTAATTTTGTGGGAGCAACATAATCATCGCCAATAATTCAAAATGAATCAGGATGATCAAAAGCCTCCAACTGATTTTTGCCCAAAATGGCCTTGGCTTACTTAGGATATTCCCTCTTCCAAAATAGAAGATAGTGATAAGTGATGATATTGAGGCAAAGACAAGTGTCATCAACCAAAATGGAGCTGAAACAAGCAAGTCGAGCCAGACAGTTTTATAATATCTTTGAGCAAAATCGCTAACTGAAATCAAATGGATGTATGATAAAAATCCAAGACTTAAAATCAACTGTAATACAAAAGCCGAGGTGAAACTAAGCCTAAACTCAGTAATAAATTTACCGAAAAGTAAGTCCCAAAATATCCCAAATGTAATGACAGTTAACATTAGAAGTGCTAATTGTGAACTCCAGTTTATACCAATACCAAATTGATCCAAAAACGGTATCGATGTAACGACATCTGTGCGGGTGTTGATTTGGATAAAAGCCACACTCACTGCGGCACTAATAATGTACGAGATTAGATTAAATTCAAGCCTACTTCTAAAACTTTTAAATATAAGCTTTGACACAATATATGGCAGTAACAAAAAACATGCACACAGTATTCCAATAATTATTTTTGGATTTACACTTAAAGCAATTTTAGTTTGATATATAAGAGTCAAAAAGAATGCCAGGTGTAAAGCAGGTAAGATTACAACGCTTGCAATTTTGACTATTTTGATAAATTTATTACTTTGAAACACAGAGATTTGATAATTAGGCTTCAATGTCATGATTTTTTTCCCAAGTGAATATAAGCTTGACTACACCCGCAGCCAAGAAAATCTCAAAAACTGCCACAATAATCGATAAAAGACCCAAAAACCAACGCTGATCAACGAGTATTTTTTGCCAAAGTGCTCCAATACTTATCATTAAAAATATAATCTGAATAAGTTGAGTTTGAAAGTAGGAATTGTTGAAAATTCGGTTTACCCAGAGCTGTCCAAGGAAAATAAGATTGGCTGTGGCCATATTTACAAACCAATGCTCAGGGTAGCTATTGAATGATAAATCGGCAATTGCGGTATAAGCTGTCCAAAACGAAACGATGGTAAAAAGTAAGTTTACTGTAAAAACAAACCATTTATGGTCAAAATAGGAATGGTTTAGAGTCAAAAAGCTCACAATATAAGATCTGGCAAAAAAGGCACCTCCGACAACAAGCAAAGTATAGGAATAAAAGTCGGGAAACTTTAATGTAACGCTTATTTGGTTGAGTAATAGAATCAAGGGAAGACAAAAGAGTAGTGTGGCAGGTACAAATAATCTACTCTTAGGCTTGTTTTCGATGGTTTGAGTGGATTCTGTTTCTGAAGTGCCAGAGTTTTGGGTTGTTTGGGTTGGCTCGATATCTGACATATTTTGGTGTTTCAAGAGTGATTATTTGACTTTTTTTGATAAAATTGATTTACTTAAACATAGATAAAACTTAAGATTTAGTCAATAAAGTTAATTTGTTGCTCAATTATTTATCGAGATTTAATTTTGGCGACGTGGCCGAGTGGTCAGGCAGAGGTCTGCAAAACCTTGTACACCGGTTCGAATCCGGTCGTTGCCTCCAAAATATTTTAAAAAACCTAAATCAGGTTATTTTTTTTGGCTTAATTTTACTCTTGATTAAAATAAGTTCTTGAGCTACAATAGATAGTTAAATTTTACTAGACAAAAATCAAAAAGCAGCCAAACCTTGAATCATTGCCTGATTTTGGGTAAATTTTAAATTATGGCTTACAGACAAATAATCAAAATTGTATTTTTAATCGTAATTACAATCTTTTTAGGTGGGGGCATTTCAACGTTGGCACAAGAACAAAATAGCAACGCTTTAACTCCAGCACCTTTGACTTCAAAATCCCTTGAAAATCAAGCTGAAGTCGTGAAAGTCAAGCAAGCAAGTGAAGCCGATCTCCAAACCTTGGTTACAAATCTACAAGCAGAAAATGAAAGCCTGAATAAAGATATTTTGAATCTCAAAAATCAACAGACTGAGCTTGAGATGCTGATAAAAAAATATACTCAAAATCTAAATGATTTAAAAACCCAAAAAGCTGATAAAAATCCAAATCTCCAAGCCGACATCAATCAAACCAAGCAGGATCTAGAGCAATCTCAAAAAGATTTAATCCAAACTAAAAACGATCTCGCAGACAAGCAATCAAAATACGATGCCAATATAAACACTATCGGAGAAGCAAAAACTAATCTGGAATCTAAAAAACAAGAGGTTAAGCAAGAAGTAAATGCACTCCAACAGCAAGTCATAATTTTTGGGACTCAGATTTCTTATTATCTGGTGTTGATCACAGCCTATTGGCTAGTTTGGCAGCTCATTCGAATTATAAATAAAAGACTTATCAAAAATGAATTTATACATAACGTAATCAGTTTTGTAATTAACTTTCTGGCAATTGGTGCGACTTTAGTCACAATTACACTGGCTTTTATTGGAAATTTGACATTGTTACTGACTTCTTTGGGTGTTTTTTCGGCGGCTTTGGTCGTGGCTTTGCAGGATTTTGTGTCTAGTTTTTTCGCTTGGATTATGATAGTTGTCAGTAGACAATACAGAGATGGAGACACAATAGCCATAACAACTGGAAAGGGTATAGTTACTGGGATTGTTTCTCGGATTGGAATTTTCCGCACCACCTTAAAAGAAAAGCTTGGAGGAACAGGCTGGGATAAAGAGTTTTCAACAGGTCGAATTTTAACATTTCCAAATAATTTAGTACTGAAGGAGTCGGTCACCAACTACACTCGTGAAAATGATATAATTTGGCACAGTTTGAGTGTGACTATTACTTTTGAGTCAAACAGGCATAAGGCCAAAGAAATCCTAGAAAATATTTGCAAAGATCAATTTCGCTACGCCTTGGATCATGAAAAACAGTATTTCAAAGGAATTAAAAACATTAAGCAATATAAACCTTGCGTATATATGAACATTGCAGGTGATGGACCACAATACACAATTTGGTTTGCTACTAAAATCGGACATTTCAGAGATCGTTTAGAGCGTTACAGCGAGGATATTTTATCAAAATTTGCTAAAGAAAAAATCGATCTAGCCTATGTGACGAATCGGGTTATGATAGATAAAGCTGTAAATCCAAACACTCCCTTGTCATAATCCAAATTATATGCCATGATAAGATTTGGTCTTAAATCCGTACATTTTCTATAAAATATTATGTCTTCAACTAAAATTATTACAACTATTGGTCCAAGTTCTCTAAATAGTGAAACTTTGGCATTTTTTAAAAATCACAGCGTGGAATATGCTCGTTTGAACTTTTCACATTCAGCTAGCGATTGGCACATTGACGCTGGTAAAAAATGTCGCGAAGCTGGTCTAAAACTTTTGATGGATCTTGGCGGTCCAAAAATCAGACTTGGAGTCTTACATGAGGATACTGAAATCAAAAAAGGTATGAAAATCGCTTTGGAGCTCACAAAGGAGGGGATTAGCTACCCTTTTCATCTCAAAACTGATGAGATTGTATTGCCTGTAGCAGTTGATTTGGCACCAGCCTTGGTTGCAGGACGAGAGATTTTAGTAGATGATGGTAAGTTTCGGCTGGTGGTGGATAACATTGAAGACGGTCGAGTTTTTTGCACTGTGGCTGCAGGTGGTGTATTTAAAAGTAGAAAAGGTGTAAATCTCCCAAAATCATCGCTCCAAGTTTCGTTTTTAACTGATAGGGATAAAAGTATGGTAATTGATACTTTAGCTTATTTAAAGCCAGAGGTGGTAGCTTGTAGTTTTGTTAAAACCAAAGCCGATATCGACGAAATCAAAACATTTCTAAAAAAAGTAATTGCAGAGCAAAATATTGATCCAAGCTATTTTCCAAAAATTTGTTGTAAATTAGAGCAACATGAGCTTTTTGTGGATAATAATTTAGAAAATATAGTAGATGCTTGTGATTTGATAATGATTGCACGTGGTGATTTAGCCTTAGAAGTTACACCAGCTCATTTGATATTACCATTTTTGCAAGAAAAAATCGAGCGAGTTTGTAAAAAATTTAACAAACCATTTGTAGTTGCTACTCAAGTCTTAGAATCAATGATTGACTGTCCAGTACCCACAAGAGCTGAAGTGAGTGACTTGTACAGAGCTGTAATATTAGATAAAGCTGATTATGTCATGCTCTCAGGTGAATCTGCAATGGGGAGCTATCCGATGCAGTGTGTGCAACTTATGGACGACATGATTACAAAAGGGGAAGAGTTGAGTAAAGAGATTTTGGGAGAGTAGAGCAAAGTGCAAAATTCAATGAGCAAAGATTTGTAGAGGAATGGTTTACCTTCCCGTGTAGGGGCGAATTTTAATTCGCCTTAGGTTTAGGTTGTATTTCGTAGGGGAAAGTTTAAGTATGAAACGTTAAAAGGATAAATTATAAATCAAGTAAAAAGTATAAAAGATAAAACTTTTAAAGTATAATATTACAATTTTAAATCAATTTTTAATGGTATAATGTAAGAAATGTTTAAAACACTAGAAGTAATTATTCCCCAAAATCTTTGCACTCTGCACTTTGAACTTTCCCAATTTTATCCTTGATTTATAATTTATCCTTTAAGTTTTTTATCCTTTTAACAAAAAAGCCGCCAAAAGGCGGTTATATATTCTGATTGTTATAATTGGTGCCGTAGGAGGGAATCGAACCCTCATGATATTGCTACCGCAGGATTTTGAGTCCTGTGCGTCTACCGATTCCGCCACCACGGCATACTGATAAAAATCAATTCAGATATAAACTTTAGGCTTTTTTGGAAAAATGTCAAGCTGAGTTTTTTGTATGAGTTTTTGCTAAAGGTTCAATTTCTGTATTTCTTACAAAAGTTGTATATACGAGTTTCGTGATTGAGTTGGTCGATTTTGAAATAGTCAAAATATTTAAGATGATTAAAATATTCACATATGTATTTTTGATTGATTTTAAGCCAAGTGTAACGTAAGAAGATTGGTTTTTCATCAGTTTTCATGTCTTTAAGATTCTCAATCAAACCAGTAATAAATAGTTGTTGGACGGTTTCATGCTCAAATGTAGTTGGTTCTAACGCGGTCAAGCTTAATTTATCCAAGTCCTGCCAATCGATATTTGGTCGGTGAAATAATATCAAACCATCTGGCATCGTCACAAAAGTCCCACAAAGTAGATAATTTTTCATATTCTAAATCTCTTGAGAAAGTTTTGAAATGACTGAATTTAATAACTTAAAGCATGATTCGACTGATTTAATTTTCACACTTTCTTGAGGGCTGTGGGCGTTTTCAATCATCGGCCCAAAAGAAATGAAATGGCAGTTAGGTAAATATGATTTCAGTGCACCGCATTCTAGCCCTGCGTGTACAGCCTCTATTTTAGGCATAAAACCTAAAATTTCTTGATGAGAGTCGACCAGGATCTGGATTAGGGGGTTATTTGGATCATGCTTCCATGCAGTCAGAGCTTTTGTAATTTTAATATCAAGGTATGGAAATTTCTCATTAATTTGAACAGAGTTATCTAAATCGAGTTTCAATTTTTGATTAGTGGCTAGTTCAAACTGGCTAATAATTTGGCTTGTGGCTATTTTAAGCTCATGCGAGTCACTGCTTCTGACCATAAACTCAAACTTAATTGTATTATCGTACGAGCTAATTATACCTAGATTTGATGAAGTCTGGACTAAAGTTGGGATTTCTGAGCTCATTTGGTAAACTCCTGAATGTATTGAATTTATTAGATTTAGGACTTCCTCAAATCACCCAAACACAACTCTAGGATTCCTTAATTCCTCTATCAAGTAATCATCTAGCAGATGTTTCTTAACCTGATAGATAGTTGTCTTTAATTGCCTAGCTTTCTC
>Ga0316610_1000069_pt1 | contig 26751 bp, 34 predicted proteins | sample MIS2017111B_MG_FD_207677 | JGI IMG/M metagenome (GOLD analysis project Ga0316610, IMG submission 207677) | Microbial mat bacterial communities from Middle Island sinkhole, Lake Huron, Michigan, United States - MIS.2017.111B | ecosystem: Environmental > Aquatic > Freshwater > Lake > Sediment... | reverse complement strand
AAACGAGTCAACAATTCAAAAGTATGTAAAATCACAAGGTCAAACTGAGTACAAACAAATTCACAAACAACAGATTTCACTTTGGGACTAGATACCTCGTAGCTCTGCTGCGAGGAGTAAGTCATTCAGTTTGTTATGGGTAAGTTCATTTAAAATTTGCCTCGATACTGTAAACTTTCGGCAATATGCTCCAACTTTATATTTTCTTCATTTCCTAAATCGGCTATAGTTCGAGAGAGCTTGAGTAATCTCATGTAGGCTCTGGCTGAGAGTTTAAATTTATCTGCGGCATTTTTTAGGAGATTTTTACATTCTTGATTTAAAACACAATACTTTTGAATCATCGAAAGTGTCATTTCAGCGTTGCAGGTTATTTTAGTACCCAAAAACCTATCTAATTGCTGATCTCTAGCTCTTTGGACTTGCATTCTGATTTCCCTTGAGGTTTTACCCAGTTCTTGACTCTGGAGCTTGTCGTGATCGACTCGGTTAACATCCACTTGTAGATCGATCCTGTCCATTATGGGGCCACTAAATCTCGATTGGTAACTAAGAATGGCTTTTTTGGATTGGGGTCTTTGTAAGCTTTCCTTGTCATCAGGATCAAAACCAGCAGGTGTTGGATTAGCCGCTGCAAGTAAGTAAAACCTACTTGGAAATACTAAAGTACCGCTTGCTCGAGATATGGATACCATACCATCTTCTAGAGGTTGCCTTAATGCTTCAATTGTCTTTCGGTCAAACTCAGGGAATTCATCTAAAAATAAAATACCTCTATGTGCTAGACTGATCTCTCCAGGTCGTATTTTGGAGCCTCCTCCGACTAGGGCTATATGTGATGCTGAGTGGTGGGGTGAACGGAATGGTCGCTTATAAACAATACCTTCAGGTGGCAATTGTCCTGCCAAAGAGTAAATTTGTGTTACTTCTAGGATTTCTTGATCACTCATTTGGGGTAAGATAGTAGCGTAGGACTTGGCTAATAAAGTTTTACCACTTCCAGGTGGTCCGATAAACATGGTATTGTGTCCACCGCTGGCAGCGATTTCAAGTGCTCTTTTAGCTTGTTCTTGACCTTTGACATAGGCAAGATCATTTTCCTCTAATTCATTTTCAAGAGTATCAGTGGTGATTAAGCTTTTGATTTCAAGTCGAGAAACAGGAGCGATATCGATTTGCTGGTTTAAAAATTTTACTAGTTCCTCAAGGTTATTTATTGGATATATTTCTAAATTTTTTGAAAGCCTAGCTTCTTGAGCATTTTGGGCTGGGACAAACAGTTTATCAAAACCCAATTTTGAAGCCATTAATGCAATAGTCAATACACCATTTATAGGCCTGAGTTGCCCATCTAAGGCTAATTCACCTAAAAATAAGGCTTTTGGTGGTATTTTTGGAATATAATCTAGTAGATTTAAGATACCAACAGCCATAGGTAGATCGTAGGCAGTTCCAGTCTTTATTACATCAGCAGGAGCTAAGTTTATAGTTATTTTACCATCTGGAAACTCAAAACCAGAGTGTCTAATTGCTGCTCTTAGCCTTTCTTTGCTTTCTTGTATGGCTTTGTCAGGAAGTCCTACCACGATTACATTTGGGAGACCAGGGCTGGTATCGAGCTCTATTTCTATCTTATTAACCTGCAAACCAATAGTCGACGCAGTATAAACTTTACTTATCATAGTATTCTACTTTATAATATAGAATATGATAATATGTCAAATGAATTAATAATTTATTTGTAGAATATTCTCATTCAGTTACATGTTTAATGCAAATCTAAAATTTAGTTCAATATTTGAGCTATTGAAAATTTAGTATTTATCAGAACTTTGTCTTCAATTGGCTTCCCATCTTTTGCTGAATAGAGCTTAATTGATTCTGAATCTAAGTATACTAATGTATTTTTTTCATAATCAAAATTTAGATCATGTTCTTTATCTAGTTCGAGTGGTAATTCAAATTTCGTGATTCTACCGACAATAAATAAATCATCAATTATTAATTTAGCTAAAATCATTCCCTTTTTTTCTATTTGGCAATTGTAATTCTCGATTAAATGTCTTAATTGAAGCTGGTAAAATTCTATTTCAACCTTCGAATCAGGTGTTTTACTCTCTTTGCTAGTATAAATTTTATTTAAGTCTAATAACAATGTTTTAATTTTAGATACTAAGGATCTTTCATTTGGTGGGTTAAGTTTCAATTCTCGACTTTTAGTAAGCATAAATTAGAAAAATTTTAGTTAAATAAATAGTTAAACATATATCATATACAACATATTCTAGGTTTTGTAAAGTCAAAAAATATATTATTTTATAGTTTAATAAAAATTAGATTTTACTAAAATAAAATAATTGACTTTTATTTTAAATATGACCGAAAAAAATATCACTTTTCAAATTCAAAGCTTTACAAAATATCTACAAAAACCAAATTTTGAACCAGAAAACACTTCAAAAATAAGCCTAGTATTTTGGTTTCTATTGATATTCAGTGCCAATTTTTTAGCATTGACGTTTGGATTGATCACAAATTTTATTTTAAACAAGATCCAGTACACTGGACAAAATCAAGTCTTGGAGACAATTTCGAGTATTCCAATCTGGCTTTTTTTAATACTAGCTTCTGTGCAAGCTCCTTTGACCGAAGAGATTAGTTTTAGGCTGTTTCTTAATCCATCCAAATTTAAACTTAGTCTGGCACTTTTTGGTTTCTGCTTTTACTTTCTATCTATTTTAAACTCTTTCGATCTAGTATTTTCATACAGTTTTATTCCAATTTTACCAATTTTATTTTCAAACATAATTAACAGTTTGATTTTGAGTATCACTTTATATTTTACTTTCAAAACAAACAACAACTTTTACATCACCATATTTGACTATATTAAAACAAATTTTTTCTGGTTGTTTTACGGATCAAGTGTAATTTTTGGTTTAATACATTTGCAAAATTTTACTAAGTTAGATTTTTTTACAAATTATTTTTGGTTGTTACCAATCTTAGTTTTACCTCAAACTATTGTCGGAGTAGTTTTAGCTTATATACGTGTAAAAAATGGTATAGTTTGGTCTATAATGGCACATAGTTTTTACAATTTTATAACAGCCTTACCGATTATTGTACTATCAATATTGCCTCGAAATGTTTTAGAAATGATTCTAAAATTAAACAATTCCAATGGCTCAATCGAAAATAAACTTAATGATCTTGGAATATTTGAAAAAGCGGTACTTCTAGCATCTAGCTTGACTAGTCTTTCTATCTTAGGTCTTGGATTCAGCTGTCTTGTCTATTTAGTTTTTAGATATAAGAAAAAAGCGACCACTAAAGTCGCAGTTTAAATCTAATTGATACTTCAAAGGTTAGTTAGTAGTATCTCTACTCACGTATTCATCTTCAATGGTGTTGATAATCACGGATTCCCCTGCCTCAATAAATAAAGGTACCCTGACCATTTTACCAGTTTCTATTTTAGCATCCTTCATGACATTGCTACTACTATTTCCTTTGACTCCAGGGTCGGCTTCGATGATTTTATAAGCTATTTTTACTGGAATATCAACTGAAATAGGAGCATCATTAAAATATTGTACGATTACATCTAGTCCTTCTTTTAGGTAGTCAGATTTGTCACCCAACATTTCTGCAGGCAGATCCAAAGTTTCGTATGTTGACTCGATCATAAAGCTAAGTTCTTCCCCGCTTCGATACATAAAATTAGCTTTTTCTCGTCTTAAATCGGCTTCTTCAATACCCTCACCAGATTTAAATGAGTATTCTGTATTTCTTCCAGTTACAAGATTCTTCAAAATACATTTTTTTACAGGCTTTCTCTGTTGCATTCTAAGAAAATCACATTTAATGATAACGCAAGGATTGTTTTCAAAGTTGACTACTTTACCCAATTTAATTTCTGAAAAATCTAACATAAAAATATAAAAACTAAAATTACAATATAATCTTTGAAATTATCCATTCATACTTTGAGTTTGTCAAACCCAATAAAGCACGAAAATTTAGATTTTGTTATCCCAGCCTCCTGTAAAAGTGCCCTCTTTATCTATCCTTTGATAAGTATGAGCTCCAAAATAATCTCTTTGAGCTTGGATTAAATTGGTAGGCAAAGCAGTATTTGTGCTTAATGTTAAAAAATAATCTAAAGATCCGTGTAAAACCATTAAAGGTTTTAAAATAATATCGGAACAAATAAAATCTAAAGCCCAGATTTGATTGGAAAAATCTAATTCTTCTGTCCATTTTTTATATAAACTTTCTAGTAGATAACTTCGTATTATGCAGCCACCTTGCCAAATCCGTATCACTTCAGATAGGTCAATGCCCCAATTAAAATCTTTATTTGCTCTATCTATAAGATCTAAGCCTTGAAGGTATGAAGACAAAAATAATCCATAGGTTGCTAACTTAAGTTCATTTAAAAATACTTCTGGTTCAGGATAAGGATTTGACTCTATTTTTTTGAGTTTAAGGTTTCTAAAGGCTTCATTTTTTGCCGAACCTATCCTTGCCATCACTGCTGCACAAATAGAAGGAGTAAAAACACCGAGTTCTAAACTGGCTTCAACAGTCCACTTTCCAGTTCCTTTTGAGCCTGCCAAACTACTGATTTTATCAATTAAATATCCTTCATCAAGAGTATCTTTTGTTTGGAAAATATCAACAGTTATATCAAGTAAGAAACTTTTTAAATCATCTTGATTCAAATAATTAAAAATCTCACAAATCTCACCGTTATTTTTTTGATTAGCTTTTAAAATATCATAAATTTCTGCAATTCCTTGCATTAAAGCGTACTCAATTCCATTATGAACCATTTTAACAAAATGACCAGAAGCTCCTAAGCCAACATTTGTAACGCAAGGCTGTCCAGCAAAATCTTTAGCAGATACTTTTTCAAGCAAAGGTAATATTTGTGAAACAATATACTCGTTACCACCGGGCATGATACTTGGTCCGTTTAGAGCCCCTTCTTCCCCGCCACTGACACCGCAACCAACAAAATAAATTCCCTTATCTAAAAGCTGTGAATCAATTTGCCTTCTTTGAGTATCTTTCCAATTACTATTACCACAATCAATAATGACATCGTCTTTATCAAGTAACGGCAGTAATAACTCAATAGTTTTATCAACTGCTTCACCAGCATTAACCATTAGTATTATTTTTCTAGGTGATTCAATCGATTGTACAAAAGCACTAAGCTCAAAAAAAGGATACAAATGAGAATTTGGAAATTCAGCAATAAACTGTTCAGTTTTACTAGCAGTTCTATTATAAACAGAAATAGCGACACTTTTTGAAGCAAAATTTCTAGCAAGTGCAGCTCCCATAGTACCTAAACCAATAATACCAAGATTGTTCATATGAATTATAAATATAAATAAACAAATTAAAAAAAATACAAATAAGACAATAAAATTAATTGCTATTAAAGTCAAAGAAATGGTACAACTTGACAAAAGTAAAATTTTCCTTTTCAATCAAGCGTACCGTGTGTATGTAACTATAGTTTGCTCAAGTCTATGATTAGAGTGACTAGAACAAGCTTATAATACCTCACAATTTGCTGTAACGACAGCTTAACCATTACGTTGCATTTATAAAGTATGGCCGTCCCAAAAACTAAAGCTAACCCTGAAACTGTTAATAACAGTGTTGCTCCAAAGATTAGAATCAGATTGCATTCTTTCGATTATAATGTTTTAGATAAAGCTGTAAAAGATGTTGTTCAGCTTGTACTTCGTTCTGGTGGTAAGGTTGTTGGACCAGTCCCACTCAAAACCAAGAAAAAAGTCGTGGTACTTCTTAGCTCTACATTTAAACATAAAGATTCAAGATTTAAAGTTGAGTCTCGTGTACACAAGAGATTAATGGATATTACAGACTTTAATTCCCAAGTTGTTAATTCACTTTCAACCATGTCACTACCAGCTGGAGTAGATGTGGATATTCAAATGTTATAAATTTTTAAATAAAATACTGTCTTAGTTTTAGCTTATGTTTGGATTCGCACAAAAGGTTGGTATGACAAGATTGTTTGTCAACGGTAAATATGTGGTAGTTACTGCTTTATACTTTCCGAAACAAAATATACTACAAGTAAAAAGTACTGCTACTGATGGATATGAAGCAGTTCAAGTTGGGGCATTCCCAAAAAGAAAAACCACTAAACCACTTCAAGGTCATATCCAAAAAGCAACATCTAAGGATTGGGGATTCCATCAAATTGGTGAGTTTTCAGCTGAAGTTAAAACTTTTGATATTGGTACAATTTTTGATATTTCAAAATTTGAAGTCGGCTACGATGTAGATGTTACTGGAACTACAAAAGGAAGAGGTTTTACAGGAGCAATGAAAAGATGGGAATTTAAAGGTGGTAAAGCTAGTCATGGTCACGATCACAAAAGAGCTGTTGGTTCAATTGGTTCAAGATGGCCTCAGAGAGTCCCTAAAGGTAAAAAAATGGCAGGACATTATGGAGTAGAGACAGTTACAGTTTCAGGACTTAAAATAGTCGCAATAGATTCAGTTAAAAATCTTATATTTGTGAGTGGGTCTGTTGCAGGTGCTAACAAATCATATTTAAAAATTAAAAAAGCTTAATTCACTACTTACAGACATAGATTATGACTCTTACAATATTAGACTCAGCCAACAAAACTCTGAAAAGTGGCGAATCAGCATACTTTGACTTTTTAAAGGATCATGTACCAAACCTCGGCTTAATTAGTGAGGTGATTCGTTTGGAGTTAATGAACTTACGCCAACCAAATGCACATACCAAAACCAGAGCAGAAGTAAGAGGTGGTGGTAAAAAACCTTGGAAACAAAAAGGTACTGGTAGAGCTCGACATGGATCAACTAGATCACCAATTTGGGTTGGAGGAGGTATAACCTTTGGACCGAGAAATCAAAGGAACTGGCACAGAAAAATTAACAAATCTGCAAAAGTATCAGCCTTAAAATCTATTCTTTCAGACAGAATTAATAGCTCTAAATTAGTTGTTGGTTCAACTTTAGAATTTCCAAAAACAAAAGAAGCTGTTGAATTGGTTAATTTGTTTAGATCTCAAAACCCAAAAACTAAAATTGCAATCTTTTACACAAACGAAGAAAAAGAAAGCCTAAATGGATTAAGAAATATTGGTGGAGTTGATTTAGTAAATGTGCTTAACATTTCTCTTTACAGGATTTCAAACAGTCATTATTATTTATTCACATCAAAGTCAGCTGAATTTATTTCTAATAGACTAAGTAAATAATTAAAATAATTTAAAAGCTCTACATGTCTGCTACACTAGTAATATTACAAAACGAAAAAGCTGATGCAACTCATCTACTAAACAACACATATACAATGGTGCAAGTTGATGGTGATCATGCTTTAAATGCAATTAGTCTAAAAATTGGATTAAACAAACTTGGTCACAAGGTTATTAAGGTTAATTCAGTTCAATTACCGCCAAAAAAGAAAATTAGAGGAGGTAAAAATAAAGTTGTAATTAAAAGAGCCAAAAAATTTTTAGTAAAACTACCTAAAGGAGAGATACTTAAAAATGATGAATTGTTAACAATAATTTAATTTAGAACTAAATATGTCACGATCAATTAAAAAAGGTGTTTTTGTGAATCCTAAACTTATCACAAAAGTAACAAAAGCAAAACAATCTGGTTCTAAAACTGCTATTAAAACATGGTATAGATCAAGTACAATTATTCCAGATTTTGTAGGTCTTTCCTTTGCTGTTCATAATGGTAAAAACTTTATTGAATTTTCAGTCACTGAAGAAATGATAGGTCATAAATTAGGTGAATTTTCTCCAACTACTCATTTTAAATCTCACGGTGGAAAGATGGCAAAAGGTAAATAATCTTTCTAAAATAAGAATTTTGTAATATGTCTCAATTGTTAATCTATAAACCAACAACACCAGGGCGACGTCAAACCTCTGTAGTAAAATATAGCACTATTTTAACTAAAGATGCTAGACCTGTGAAAAAACTACTTATTAGGAAAAAAACTAATGGCGGTAGAAATAACACTGGTAAAATCTCTGTTAGACACCAAGGTGGTGGCTATAGAAATTTGGTTAGACTTGTTAATTTTAAGAGGAATGCAGTCAATGGATATAAAGTGGTCACAATTGAATATGATCCAAATAGAAACGCCTTTATTTCGCTTGCTGTAAACCTAGATAATGGGAAAAAAGAATATATATTAGCACATAAAGGAATTAAAGAGGGCGATCTTTTAAAATTTGATGGTAGTATTTCTGATGGTAATAGAATTAAAATTTCTGAATTACCGATTGGTAGTGAAATTTGTCAGTTAGAATTAAGTCCAGAAAAAGGAGCTCAAGTAATTCGTGGAGCTGGTTCTTATGGTGTTATAACAGCTAATGAAGGAAAGTTTGTAACAGTAAAGCTTCCATCCGGTGAAATTAGAAAGTTTTTAGCTTCTTGCACTGCTATTATCGGAAGAATGAGTAACGAAAATTACAAAAATTTGAGGTTTGGTAAAGCTGGTAGAATAAGACATATGGGTATCAGACCAACTGTAAGAGGTAAAGTTATGAACCCTGTTGATCACCCTCATGGTGGTGGTGAAGGCTCTAACTCAATAGGTATGACTCATCCTAAGACTAAATGGGGAAAGAATGCATATGGAGTTAAAACAAGAGATAAGAAAAAATCAAGTTCTAAATTAATAGTAAAGAGAAGAAAATCCAGATAATTTTAAATAACAAATATTTAACTAAACTATATGACTAAATTAGGTTTTTTTGCAAGCACAACACTCAATTCTACTCCTAGGAAGGCAAGATTAGTAGCTAACTCAGTTCGTGGTTTATTTATTCAAGATGCATTAAATACATTAATGGCAACTAATAAAAAACCATCTATAGATATAGCTAAAGTAATCAAGTCTGCTTGTGCAAACGGTGGATTAACATCTGCCAGCTTTGGACAAGTTAGGATTGTTGAAATCAGAGTTGATGAGTTTACAAAGCTAAAGAGATCAATGCCTAAAGGTAGGGGATCTGCTGCTCCTCTATGGAGAAGATGGTCAAAGGTAAGTTTACAAGTAGCCTAATTTTCTTAAATTCTAAATAAATCATCTAATTTATTTGACAAACTTCTATTTTTAATATTATCTTCATAAGATTACACCGTAACTGTTTATATGGGCCAAAAAATCAATCCAGTATTATTTCGAACCAGATATCGCTCTTTAAAGCCAGATCTGAAAGATCCTACTAATATGAAAAAATCTTATTGGTATGCTAGTAAGAGTTCTTACTCAAGCATGTTAAAAAGAGATATTCAAATTAGAAATTATTTACTCAAACAACTAAATAAAGCTGGTGTTGTTGAGGTAATTATTAAAATGTCTGTTAGAAGACTTGAGATTGATATTTGGGTTTCTAGGCCAGGTATGGTTATAGGTAAAGGTGGATCTGGTATTGAGAATATAAAAAACTCAATTATCAAAAAATTTACTTTACCTTCAGATTTGAAACTAAACATTGAAGAATTTAAAGATGAAAATAGATCTGCTAGAGTTATAGCTAATACAATTGCTCAAGCAATTGAAAAAAGGGTTTCATACCGAAGGTTTATCAAGAATTTAATTGAAAAAGTTAAAAGTTCAGGAGTACAAGGTGTTAAAGTTAAAGTCGGAGGAAGATTAAATGGTGCTGAAATTGCCAGGGCAGAAGAATTTACTTTGGGAAGCGTTCCAAGGCAAACAATCAGAGCAAATATTGATTATGCATCAATTACAGCTCATACTTTGGCAGGTACACTAGGTGTAAAAGTCTGGATAAATAAGACTTCTGCGGTAGACATGATTAAATAATTTTAAAATAATTTTACTATGCTAATAAATATGAAGCAAACCTTATCTGGAACTGTTGTGTCATCTAAAACATCTAAAACTATAGTTGTGGCAGTTAAATCAACAAAAGTTCACCCAAAATATCTTAAAAGATTTACTACTGTTAAAAAATATTTAGTTCACAATGAATCAAATGCGATTTTTGAAAACGGAACAAATGTTAAAATTATTTCTTGTAGTCCAAAATCAAAACTAAAAAGATGGGAAATAGTAATAACTCAATAATCTCAATTAAAAATATTTAACGGCATATGCAAGCTCCTAAAAAAATACTACACCGTAAGGTTCATAACAAAAGATCTAGAAAAGGTAATGCTACCAGAGGTACTAATGTTGTCTTTGGTGAATTTGGTCTTAAAGCTACAGAAAGTGGCTGGTTGACAGCTAGACAAATTGAAGCTGCTAGAAGGTGTATTAGTCGAAGATCTAAAGGCGGTAAGGTCTATATTAGAGTTTTTGCTGACACTCCTGTGACAAATCATGGTAGTGAATCCGTAATGGGATCAGGAGCTGGTGGTTTAGATTATTTCATGACACCAATTAGACCAGGTCAAGTAATTTTCGAAGTAACTGGTATAGCTAAAGAGCTAGTTGCGGAAGGATTTAGAATTGCAGGTCACAAATTACCTTTTTCTACTAAAATGGTTTTAAGAAGAAATTCTACTATTTAATTAATTATATTTTATGCTTCAAGTTAGATCGTATGTAAATGTTGCTGATAATTCTGGTGCTACTCTAGTAGGATTATTTGCTGTAAATGGAAAAAATGGAAAGAGATTTGCCAGAGTTGGTGACATTGTAGCTTGTTCTGTAAAAAGGTCTTCTAGCACAGGTAAAATTAAAAAGGGTCAAAAAGTTTATGGTGTTATTGTAAGGACAAGAAAAGAAATAAATCGTAAAGATGGCTCTTCAATTAAATTTTCAGATAACGCTGTGGTACTGATTAATCCAAAAACTAAAGATCCTGTTGGTAGTAGAGTTTTTGGTCCTGTGTCTCGTGAATTACGTGACTTAGGTTACAGCAAAATTATTTCATTAGCTGAAGAAGTATTATAAAATATGTCTAATTTAAAAATCAAAAGAGGAGATCAGGTTGTTGTAATTGCCGGTGCTTTTAAAGGCACGATCGGTATTGTAACAAAAGTTGACACAAAAACATCTAAAGTATATGTTTCTAATGTCGCTACAATAATTAAATATAAGAAGAAAAATACACAAATTGGTAGAAATGCTGGTTCGATGATTAACGTATCTCGCCCAATACATATTAGCAATGTTATGTATTATGAAACAGACAAAGGAGCTTCTAGATTATCTTACAAAGTAGAGAATGGTACTAAAGTAAGGATTTCAAAGAAATCAGGTACTATTTTAAGTTCTCCATCTAAAAACATTATAAAATCAACTGAATTATCTAGTAATGATATTTCAAATAAATAACATAAGATATGAATTTAAATATTAAGGATTTTGTAGATCAGCTTAAATCATCTATTGTTGAAACTTTTGGCAAAGATATTAATCCAATGGCTTATCCAAGTTTAAGCAAAATAAGCATAAATGTAGGCTGTGGAACTGGTAGTAATAAAAAGTACGATTCTAAAGATAGAGATGCAATTGCTAAATATCTTGAGAAAATAACTGGTCAAAAAGCTTCACTAGTTGCTTCGAATAAATCTATTTCTGGTTTTAAACTTAGGGCTGGTGAAATTGTTGGTGTTAAAGTCACTTTAAGGGGTAAGAAAATGTATGATTTTCTTGTTAAATTGATTTATGTTGCCTTACCCAGAACTCGTGATTTTAGAGGTCTTTCAGCAAATCATTTCGATAAGTCTGGAAACTACTCACTTGGAATCAAGTCATCTACAATCTTTCCAGAAGTTGGCTTTGATGCTGATGTAAATTTTGGATTACAAGTCAATTTTGTTTTCAAAAATATAGATTCGTCTCAAACCGAGACCTTGGTAAAACTTTTAAAACTTCCAATCGTTCAATAGTATTATATTATGGCCAGAAAAGCACTGATTATTAAATCAAAAAGAAAACCTAAATTTTCATCTCGTATTGTTAGACGCTGTTGGCAATGTGGTAGAAAATCTGGATATATTAGACATTTCGACATGTGTCGTATTTGTGTAAGAGAAGCAGCAAACAAAGGTGAGTTAAACGGTTTTTTCAAGAGCAGTGATTAATTATTTTCTTTATATTTATGTCTTTGAATGATTTATTAAGTGATTTTGTTACTAGAGTTAGAAATGCTAAAATGATTGGCAAGTCAACTTTAAATGTAAGAAAAAATAATATTGTTAAAAATGTTTGTGAAACTCTTCAAAAGTTAGGATACATTCGTTCCTTTTCTGAAAATGGTTTAGAATTAATTGTGGAATTAAACTTGAGTAGAATTAATGGGCTCAAAAGAATATCTAAACCCGGAAGAAGATTATATTTTAGTTATAAAATGTTACCAGTAATACGAAACGGTATTGGATACAATATTTTGTCAACTTCTAAAGGTGTTAAATCAAATGTTGATGCCAAGAAAGATATGTTAGGTGGTGAATTGTTATTTCAGATTTGGTAAATTTCTTTATTTTAAATTTTTATGTCTCGTATTGGAAAAAAATCTATACTTATTCCCGCTGGTGTCCAAATAACAATAAAGTCTAGAACTATATTTGCCAAAGGTCCTAAAGGAGAAGGTTCAGTTGAGGTTCATCCTAAAGTTAGTTTTAAGTTTGAAGATAACCAAATTTCTTTATTTATTACTAATGATTCAGATCGTTTAGCAAAAGCTTTGTGGGGAACCATGAGAGCTATAGTATTTAATTTAATTGAAGGTGTTGCTAATGGCTTCACTAGTAAATTGGAGTTAAATGGTGTTGGTTATAAAATGGCTTTAGCTGGCGATAAGATTAATTTTGCTTTAGGTTTTTCTCACCCTGTTGAAAAACAAATCCCATTAGGAATTACAATAACTATAGACAAAAATCTAATCACAGGTCAAAGTTTTGATAAACAAGCTTTAGGTCAGTTTATGGCTGAAATTTTTAAATTAAAACCACATGAGCCATATAAAGGTAAAGGTTTTAAAATTCCTGGTAAAGTTTATAGAAGATTAGCAGGAAAGACAGGAAAAACTAAAAAATAATCATATTAAGTCAATTTAACACATAATCATCCATATGGCTACCAGACAAATCAGACACAAAAGAGTTAAGAGTCGTTTAAAAGATTCATCTAAATTGAGACTATCAATCTTCAAGTCCTCAAAGTATGTTTTTGCTCAACTAATTGATGACTCTAAACAAACTACTTTACTATCAGTTCACTCTAAATCTCTAAATCTTAAGGGTGTAACAAAAGTTAATCAAGCCCTTGCCGTTGGTAAAGAATTAGGTAAATTAGCTATTGCGCAAGGTTTAAATAACATTGTATTTGACAGAGGTGGTTTTCTTTACCATGGAAGAGTCGAAGCAGTTGCAAATGGAGCAAGAGAAGCAGGTTTAATATTCTAATTTAAATTAAAAGATCATTATTATGGCTGAAAATATCACAAATTCAAACACACCATCTTCAAGAGGACCAAGACCACCACGTACTTTTTCTCCACGTGCATCTAGGCCTTCTGATTCAGGCACGCCTACATCCTCTCAATACAGAGGACCGCAAAGAAGTTTTGGTCAAAATAGTTCATCAAGATTTCCTAATAGACCTGGATCAGGTACAGGCTCAGGACAACCTTCTAGATCTGGACCCAATCAAAGACCTTTCGGCGGCACTGGATCTAATAGATTTCAAAATAAAAGAAGATCAAGCAACCAAGAAGATGATAAAAATAATTTCAAATCCAAAGTTGTTCAGGTTCGAAGAGTTACACGTGTTGTTAAAGGTGGTAAAAGAATGAGATTTTCTGCTTTAGTTGTAATTGGTGATTTGCAAGGTCAGTTTGGAGTAGGATTAAAAAAAGGAAACGATTATGCAGATGCGGTTAATAAAGCTACTAATCAAGCTAAAAAGAATTTACATAAATTTGTTCTTGATGAAAATGGTAGTATTCCTTATTCTGTTACAGTTAAATTCAAAGCTGCCAAAATATTCCTTAAACCTGCAGTTTCTGGAACTGGATTAATTGCTGGAGGACCTATTCGTTCAATACTTGAACTTGCTGGTGTCAGGAATGTACTTTCAAAAATTATAGGTAGTAATAATAAAATTAGTAATGTTATGGCTATTAATAAAGCCCTTAGTTCATTTACCACACCAATCACTAAATAATATATAACGAAAATATGTCTTTAGAACTTATTAAAGAAATTCGAGCAATTACAGGTTTACCACTCAATGACATTAAGAAAGCCATTGATACTGTTGGTGAAAATCAAGATTTAATAATTAAGCATCTTAGAGAACAAGGGGCATTAAAATCTTCTAAAAGAAGTGATAGATCAACTGAAAATGGTTTTATATTTTCATATATTCACGAAGGTAGAATTGGTGTTTTAGTAGAAATTCTTTGTGAAACTGACTTTGTTTCTCGTAGTGATGATTTTAAATCATTTGGTCAAAATATTTGTTTACATATAGTAGCTACTCAACCACGTTTTATCAGTAGCGAAGAGGTAGATTCTACAACTATAGAAGAGGAGATGGAAATTCAAAGAAAACTTTTATTATCTGAGAATAAACCTGCTGATATTATTGATAAAATTTTAAATGGTAAAAAAGATAAGTTTTTCGAAGAGATTGTTTTACTCGAGCAACCATTTGTTAAAGATCAAAGCATCAAGATCAAAGATTTATTAAATTCAGTTTCTCAAAAAACTGGCGAGAAAGTTATAATCAATAGATTTTCTCTATTTATTCTTGGTAGAAAATAGTCATTTGACTTTTTTTATTAATTATTTCATTTTTTAATCGTATTTACACTGTAAAGAATCAACAAGATTGTTATGTCTTCAACAACTCATTTATCACTTAAAGCAAAAAATAGAACCGCCATCGGCAATATAGGAAAAAAATTCAGAAAAATTGGTATTTTACCTGCTGTAATTTATGGCTATAACATTGATAAGCCTGTAAATATCAGTCTTGCGTACAATGATTTTGAAAAGATTTTCAGATCTGCTGGTTCAACTACTGTTTTAGATTTAGATGTTGAAGGTAAACAATATCAAACACTTGTTCACGATCTTCAATATCATCCTGTTAGAGATACTTATATTCACATTGATTTTCTTTCAGTTAATCTTAAAAAAGTTGTTCAGGCTGAAGTTCCATTAGTTTTCGTAAACGTTCCAGTACCTGTTAAACAAGATGGAGCTGTTTTAAACAAATCTATTGAATCAGTGACAGTCAATTGTTTACCTGATTCAATTCCACATTCATTTGAGATTGACTTGTCTCTAATTGTTAAGCCTGAAGATGTTATTCATGTTAGAGATATTAAAACTCCTAAAGGTGTTACTCTTGAAAATGAATCTGATGTGATAGCTTCTGTTATTTTTGTTAATGAAGGTGATGCTGAAAATGATACACCTGAAACTCAGGTAGGAACTCCTGCACCTACTACTGTTAATGAATAATTTTCTTAATTTCAATGTACTATTACTTTTATGTTTCTACAAAATAATTTAATAAATATTCCTGGTAGCCGTCAAAAAAGACAAAGAGTTGGTAGAGGTAATGGATCAAATCGTGGAACTTACTCTGGTTTAGGAAACAAAGGTCAGCATTCTCGAGGATCTGCTAAAATTCATCAAACCTTTACAGGTCAAGGTGGTCGTTCACGATTTATTTTAGGTATACCTAAAAAAAGAGGATTCAAGTCAATGAGAATTAAACCAACTACAGTCACTCTAAATCTGTTAAATTTAAAGTTTCAGGAAGGAGATCTAATTAATTCTAAATCTTTATTTGAAAAAAAGATTCTAGACACATTATCTGAACCATTCAAAATCGTAGGCAATACAAAATTAAGTTTCAAACTTTCTTTTGACGAAAATGTAAAGTTTTCTAAAAAAGCCAGAGAATTAATTTCATAAATTATTTTCTCCAGCTCAAGGAAAAGATTGTACCTATCTATTGTCTTTTCTTTGGGTTGGAGTCATTTGGGTGCATAGCTCAGTTGGTTAGAGCACTTCACTGATAATGAAGAGGTCGGAGGTTCGAGTCCTCCTGCACCCACCACTAATAAATATAAATAATTTTATTATAAATTCTAAACTTAAAGATACTTTCCACAATATGTCAGATATATTATCTCTTCCAGTATTTCCTGCAATTAAAACTAAACTTTTCCTTATTGCAGACAATACTTATAAGTTAGAAATTGATCCTCTTGTACCTGGTTTTGGTCACACATTTGGAAATACTGTACGTCGTATTTTATTGTCATCTATCCCTGGTTTTGGTATTACTGCTGTTAGAGTTAATGACTTAACACATGAATTTCAACCTGTCAAAGGAGTAAAAGAAGATGCTATCGATATTGTTTTAAATTTAAAGTTAATTCGAGCTAAAATTTTAACATCTGATTCTAAATACACATTATCTTTAAAGACTTCCAAAGTAGGTAAAGTTTTTGCTCGTGATTTCAAAAAAGATGCTAAGATAGAGATTTCTAATCCTGATCAATATATTTGTGAATTAGATGGTAATGGTGAATTAGAAATAGAGATTGATATTGAAAGAGGTATTGGTTACAGAAATTATGATGAGCTGGAATCAGTTGAAAGCCCAAATCCTTTAGATATTCTCGTAGATACCCTTTTTAGCCCTGTTACCAACGTTTCACTTGTTATTGATAAGACTCGTGTTGGTGATAAAACTAATTTTGATAAAGTTATAGTAAATTTTGTTACAGATGGAACTGTAGAAGCTGTAGATATAGTCAAATATGCCTTCAGTCTCGTTATTGATATATATCAAAAGATGAGTAGTAGTTTTAATGTCTTTAACGACTCTGGGGATTTGACATTACCAACACAATCAAATGAACCTGTTTTAAGTTCTATACCTTCTGATGAAACTGATCTATCGGATTCTTCCTTGTCAAAAAGATTGATTCAGATTTTGAAGAAAAATAGTATTTCAAATTTAAATCAGTTAAAGGCATATTTTGTTGATTCAAATACTGCTCAATTATTTGAATTTGCAGGTATTAGTGAAAAATATATTTCTGAACTCAAAGATTTTGCTTCTACTAATAATTGGATTAATTCTTAATTTATATGACTTTAATTCCACAAAATATCGATTGGTCTAGAATAATAAAGCCTGATTTCTGGCTTGAAGGTATTGCTGGTCAAAACCTCATTTCACAACCAATTAGTGAAAATGGTTTCAGAAATCTTTTTTTGTTAATTTTTTCTATTTTTTTAATTGGTGGAATTTTACTTAGATTAATTAAAGTATTCATACCTATTCAGCACCCTTTGCAACCTAAACTAAATTTATGGACTGGTAATTTTATTTGGATGGGTATTTTAGGAATCTTGTGGTGGTTATTCAATCAATGGGGACCTTTGTTGTTTATTGGTTCTAAGCTTTGGTTAATTTTTGGTTTAGTTTGGTTTTTAGCTACAATTTATTTTATTCTAAAATACTTTATTACTGATTTCCGTTTAGAATTGATTTATTTTAAAAAGAAATACACAGTCGAAAGTGATAAGAAAATCTCAACTGATAAAAAACATGTTTAATATTAGCCCTTAAGGGCTTTTTTTATTAGTTTCATAACTTGATGAATACACAACTTAGATCTACTGCAATACTAACAAGCTTGGGTAAAGCGATGGGAACTATCAAGCTCAGGAGTAACTAGTTGATTTCCGACGAGGAAGCTTATTTATTCTTGGTAGCAACCAAAATAGATTCAAGAGCCATAAACCTTCAAATGGTTTTCTGTATCGACCTTCCATTACCGCACTATAGTTAAATATTATAAGAATCGTACAAATTGTTACTATTATCTGGATAATACCAATTTTTTTGTTCATTGAAATATACAATATATTTAATATTGATATCAAAATAAACAGTGGAAACCAAAACCATCGCATTTGATAGCTTACCATACTCATTGGGTGCAACCTATTGGAATCTGGCCAACTTTCTCCAAAAAAGAAAAATAGGAAGTTTTCCTTTAGGATTTGAGTATAATTAGTTGTCACTTTGTGATCTATCAAATATTGCTCCCATCCCACTGATCCATCAGAGATATCAGGAAAGATAGATACTTCACCTTTCCTTTCTGATTTCCAATCACTCAACGGCTCTAAAGGTTTAGTATTCATTGATGGTGATCCAAACCACCAATTTTCAGTATTAACACCCTTATTGTAAATATTAACATTTATTGTTTCGTTTCCAGACAAGGTATACACTTGATTCATAGCCCCATATCCAAAAGGTGAAAAAGTTTTAATTATTAAATAGTTTCGGTATCCGACGACTCCAAGAATTATTGCAAAGGTTGAAATTATTATTGTAATCTGTTTCCATTTTAAATTAGCTATAAAATTACTTAGGTTACTTTTGTTTATTATATTTTTCTTTTCTCTGTATACCAAATATAATAGACATATCATTGCTATAGGCAGAGCAACCAATCTTGTGAGGCAACACAGTGCCCAAAGTAGACTAATTGCAAATAAATTCCAATTTGTGATCGTATTTTTCTCTTTGATTTTAAAAGTTATATACAAGCACATACCTAAAAGTGGCAGAAATAGAGTTTCGGTCATAGTATAACTAAATATCTCTATCCATGAGGGTAGCCACATAAATACTAAAAATCCAATCAAGTTGGTTAATTTATTTTTTGGAGATAGCTCGCTTAAGACTTTATACCAGATAAAAGCTGTGAATAATGAAAGTATCGATGTATAGATGTTAAATAGAATATTATCATTTAGAGTAAATTGGGTTATAAATCTTAACCAAACTTGATAGCCAATAGGGTCTATAGCTGAAAAGAGATATTTTTCAGGAATTCTTTGTGTATATAGCCAATGTCTTTCAGGGTCACTGAAAAGATTGCTAAGGGGTGAGTATAACCAAATATTTGCTACTCTAACTACTGCCCCAATGGCAATACCTAAACTAAGCACTATTTTATAGATTTTGTTCCATTGCATTATTATATTATAATTGATTTTATTTAAATCAACAAGTTTATATTTATTTTATTCTTGACACCTTTTGATTTATTTTCCAATCTTAAGTATTATGTACCCATATCCTGAAGGTGTTGGTAAACCAATAGAACAGTTTACCTCTAAGTCTAGTATTGAGATTTCAAACTTAGATCTTAAAAATACTATCATTACTATCTTTGGATTGCCGTCTACAGGAAAAGGTACCTTAAGTCGTGCTGTGGCTAAGAGATTGAATTTACCTGTTTTCGATACAGGAGTGATGTATCGTGTTTTTACTTATTTTTTAGTTAAAAATAGCCATTCGTACAACTTAGATTGCCTCGATCTATTTATAAAGGATTTCAACCTTGATTTGGTTGATAATCAAATCGTAGTCTATCTTGAAGGTTTAAAGTTAGAGAATAAAGATATTAGAAACCCTTCTATTGATTCAGTGATGGGAAATTATACAAAGTTACCCGAAGTGCGCAAAATGATTGACGGATTGATTGCTGGTTTTGTATTGCGTTCCTCTTTTGTTACAGATGGCCGTGGCGCCTATGATGGATATCTACTCGAAGCAGAAAAATTGAAAGTAAAAGTTATTAGAGTTTTATTGCAAGCCGAGCAAGCCGAGAGGATCAGAAGGAGATTTATTGACTATTTAGAGCTTGAGAGAGGTACTGAAATCACTGCTGAAAAAGTGCAAAACCTGTGGAAAACCTGCGAAGAGATTGTCAAGCTTCGCGACGAAGAGGAGATTATCAAAGAAAAAAACTTAAACCTAGGCATGGTAAGCCCAGATTCTGGAGTATTGGATACCACTAGTTTGACTATAGATCAGGCTGTTGAGGCGGTTTTAGGGTGGTTAAATCTGGAATTAAAAAATTAATTTTTTCCCATATTCTGTACTTTACCTAAGTTGGTTAAAAATAAAGTCTGCTCTGGATTTTGCGGATCTTGCATTATTGAATCAACCCCTGGAAATGAGCTAAAATGAGCGATGGAACTAGGAATTTGATTAATTGGTAGATTTATACTTACTATAATAAGACCGTTAGTAAGCTTTTGTTGTCTCCAGTTTTCAAAGGTGTTGTTTAAAATAATATTTTGCTTTTTGAAATGATTGTAGAAATCTTGCTGTTGGGTATCTGAAGCAGTAACCACAGTTAAATTTTCTGGAATTGAAGCTCCATTTTCGGTTAACTTATTTTTAAGTACATTATTTAATGCCTCAGGAACAGCATTGTTTTTAGCTGTATTCATTCTATAAATTGCACTCGAATCAACAGGTTTAGCTGATACTTCAGTAGGTTTCGAACTATCTGAATTACTGTTACAGCTAACAAGCGTAGTAGCGAAAATAATTAATAAGCTTTTTGGTAGGTTTCTCCAAATGTCTCGAGAGGTAGGAATATCAAACTTTAAAGGTGTGTTGAATTTTGTCATAAAAATTTTAGATTATTAATTTTGGCTTCATTTGAAATATAAAAAATAGCACCTGACTCATCTTGAATTATGCTCGAATATAATCCACCAGGTAAACATTCTATTTTTAATTGATCAGGTATATCATCTTTTGATAAAACTTGTCCAGAGGATTGTATCTTAAGTATTATTGCAGTACCTTGATTTATATAATTTTTCCAGTTTGATTCGATGAATTTATGACCTTCTTCTATATTTAACAATTGAAAAAAATTATCTACTTCTTCACTGTTTGCCTCGACCACTACAATTTTAGAAACGAGGTCAGATCCTATAATTGGTCCAAGTTTTCTTAATAAAGCATTCTTGTAAATTGTTACAAATTCAGCTTTCTTTCTTTTAATTTCTAAATTTGTGTCAGTATGAACTTGTTCTGTTAAATTTTTATTATCTGAAGTCATAAAATATAGTTAATCATTAATAATAATTGTAGGAGACTGAGGATTATCAATTAAAATATTGAAATCGAGTTTGTAATTAATTTCATTTGTTTTTAAGCCGTTTCCATTGACAGTCTTAGCAACAAATACTCCCTGCTTATCAGTTTCATTAAGTGATAATACAAAATTATTTTGTAAATCTTTAATATAAATCGGTTCTATCATCAATGGTTTAGACAAAATTATCTCTATAGCTCCACCTCTTCCTATTGCTAATGATACCCAGTATTCTTGGTCTCCTTTTTTAAAAGCATAAACAGATTGGATTGATTTACCAGGATAATATACTTTATTATTGTAAGATAACAATAAGTAATCTGTTTCATCATAAAATCTTCCAAACATTGGATCAGAGATTTGTATCAAGGGATTTTCTTTTAGACTTCTGATATTATCAGAAGCATTAGTAGTAGAAACTATACTATATACAGATAAATCTGAATTAGTGTATATTTTTTTTGTGTTCTGTATCTCCCTAATTTTACTTAATTCAATCCCGAAAACTTTATTATCATTTTTATTATCTACTTGATTTGTTTTGTCCTGGGTATCATTGGTGGTTGCTGCATCAGTGACATCAGTAGATTTTGGCAAACCTTTATTTAAAGGGTCAGCGATATTTGAATTTTCTCCAGTTTGGAGGTTATTTTTTATAATGTCTGATAGTTTTGAGGCACCATCTTTTGAGAATGAATTGTTATTAATTTTTTCTGTAGAATCAGAAATAAAGGCTGTTGTAGGATCATCTTTTATTTGGTTTTTTTTAATTAGATTGAATGGATCAAAGTAAATCAAACTTAACATAACCACGACAGGTAATATCAGTATGGCAACAACTTCTATTATTTTTAATTTAGGCTTTAAAATCATATTTATTTAAATTAAAGTTTTATTTTGGCACATATATACCCATAATGTATTGAGGTTCAATTGTTTTCATCCAATTTGTCATGTCCCCATAGTTTATAAAACGGCCGTCATCACTTTTTACATTTATATCACCAGCTTGAGATGCAGCTCCACTTTCAAAATAAGTGTTAGATATTACAATAATTGCGCCTGGTGGTACACGAGAATCATTCGGGTTGGTAACACCCTCTTTATAAAGATTTCTCACTCCAACACTATCAGCTACGCCAGGCTGATTCAGAGTCTGAGCAAATGCAATAGCAAGACTATGATTGAAAGGCGAGGCATCAGCTGCAGCATTCAGTTTTGGAAATACCTTTCCCCATGGTGAATTTGGATTCCGACTTGCATTTGCAACTAACCCATCGTACCAGACTGTTGCATAACAAGTATGTACACCTCTTCCGCCTCTTGCCTCCGCCTCTTTCATTATTTGAACAAAATCTTTATCTAAAACTGCGTCACCGCTATAAGTTGTTGTTTCGCCGTCACAGCCCGAAGATGTTGTGGTCGGAGTTGTATTATTTTTACCAACTAACTTAGAGACTGGTTCATCATTTTGGTATTTACCATTTCCATCCCACCTCCAATGCCAAGACTCTCTGTCATATGACTGAACAAAACCAAATTCAGTAGCATTGTTTTTTAACCAAGAATATTCTTTTGTTGCTGCAAATGCATTTGATACTGGATCAAAATCTACTGCCAATCCAGTACTGTGTTCACTAAATCCAATTGGTGCAGAAGTTTGAGCCCTGGCTTTATACTGTTCAAAAACAATCTTTTTTTCGTCATTATTCATGTCGTCTGAATAATACTGCGTTATCAGATTATCTCCATTACTTGTTCTAAAAAAAGTCCCAATCTGATCATCAAAACCTCTGTATGAGTTGTTCTCATTTAAGTTTCTTCCGTCTTTAGATGCAGCGGCTTTCATGGCATCTAAAGCTTTTCTCATTCCTGGATTTTCACCACCTTTATCTGGCAAGGAAACATATTGCATAGCTGGAACAGCTGCAGCTACTTCAGATAAAAATTTCTTGTGACCGTCAGTTATATCACTATAGGTTGTAGGTCTCGTCCCAGTTTTTGCTTCAACATTATTTATACCTAATAAATATGTGAGTTTTCCGCCTTTGTTTACATCATAATTAGTATTACTGTTTATGTTGTACATTAAATTGTAATTGTCAGCATAATTTTCGATGTAATTAGAAATAAAAGATCCTTTTACCAAGCTTTCCATAAAGGCTTTAGGGCCGCCTTTGCTGTTTATATAGCCAAGGTTTTCCATTCCAACCCCTGAATATTTTCCAGCACCAACTCCGTTACTATCTACTCCGACAGTTCCAATCCATTGCCTCATTAAATCAGCTGCCATATCAGCATTTCCTGCTGAAGCGGTTTTAGATGCTCCTCCAGTCTTCTCTCTCATTAAACCCGCAATTACCATTACTTGAAGATCAGGGTTTGACATACCTGCTTCAACACTTATGACACTACCAAGTCCTATTTTGCTTGCCTCTTGCCATTCTGGAAAACTCATAACCTGCAATAATCCAACACCAAAACTCCCATCACTCTGTACTGGACCTTTTGCTCTCCAGTTTCCACTACCATAAGATTCTATAGGATGAAGAGCCAACATTATTCCTGCTTCAAGTTCCGAAATTTGCCCTTCTCTCAAAGCTTTCAGAATTGGGTTTATTACTTCAGCATCAATACTTGAAATTGAAGCTCCTCCAGCATTTCTTAGCCCATCACCAACTTTATATGATCCACTACTACTTGAACTTGAACTTGAACTACTCTCACAAGGATCCATTCCAAAACCTTTACAAAAATTTCTTAATTCTGCAGGTACCCCAGCTACGCTGGCAATAATATCTCCAAATATTCCACCTTTTTCAATAGCTTTACAGACTATTAAAATAATAACTACACAAACAACACTGATTACTAACATTACAGTCAAAACTCCAGCTATTGCAGGCATTATAGCCATTATGGCTCTTGCTGCAGCTCTGGCGGCTTGAGATTTTAGATCGCCTCCTAGTTTTTTCATGGCCTCACCAGCCTTGGCTATATCTTTACCAGTATTTTTTAGATCTTTTCCGATAAATCTTTTTGCCGCATTACTTATACCTTCTTTATCTTCACCTTCCTCTGTTTGACCACTTTTTTCGATTGCTTCACCTTTGTTTATTGCACTTGAACCTAACTTTTGGACATTCATGGCTGCTGCTTCTGTGATATTACCAGCACCCTTTACTAAATTTTTTCCTCCCAATGCTAGAGTGGCTGCCACATCTCGATTAGATGTCCCATCAATACCCTTTGAGATAGTTTTTCCTTTGTATGACAGATACTCTCCGCTGCTGTTATAAAATCCTCCGGATTTCATTTTACCTTTTCCGACACCGTTTGCATCTGGCTCGCTATCAATAGGCCTTGAAGTTCCAAGATTTTTATTAGACGAAATGGCTTTATCTTCGACTATTTTCCCAGCTTTTTGTAATTGATTAGGGTTGGGTTTTGGTTCTTTGGCGTAAAACCCTTTGGCCAGTTTACCAGTATCACTTGGTTTTTCAGTCTCTCGACCATACTTCTCGTTGTTCTTTTTATATTGTTTAGCTTTACCAAGATTTTCTTTAGCTTTGGATAATCGCTTAGACCCATCATACTGCTGACCTTTTAAACGTGCATCAAAATCTTCTGTAGCATGCAAATTTAATTGTTCTTGAGCCTTATGTAATTCGTCATCAGCAAGTGGGGTGCCATTTGGTGTCTTAGCTCGTCGCAACATTTCTTTCTGATCAACTTCATTTTCAGGATTTAATTCATAATTAGCTTTGTAATCAGGACTTGTATCAACTTTGTTTTTAATATCAGAAGCTAGACTTGATATCTTTTTTTCTTCTTTGCTTTCAGTATTAATTTGCTCGATTGATTGCTTTGCTTCTTCAGAAAGCTTGCCTTCAGTTGGTGTCTTAGCTTGTGAAAGCTCCTTTAATTCTTCTTTACTGACTTTGGAAGCCAATTTTTTGGAAGACTCTGCTAAAGTATTGACCACACCTTCTTTATAGTCTAAGTTGGTCAACACTTCATCCAACACTGACATGCGGTTAAGCTCCTTTGAAACAATATAATTAATATATGGCAAATATTGTTCACTTACCATTATTTCTGCAGTTTCAGGAGAAACACCTGTTTCACTTACTATTTTAGGTATCAAAGAACTAACAACTTCATCAATTACCAAGTTGCGTTTTTCTCTAAATTGCTCCACCAAAGATTGTGGGTTTACATCGTTACTGTCAGGCATGCAATAAAATTAAATTTGATTACTACACTATTTTACTCTATTAAATTTGTATTGGCAAGTAGGAATAAATTGATACAATTTACTACAAAAAAATAGCTAAAATAAAATAAAACTAAAATAAATAAAGAAATAGCAATAAAAATAAATAAAAAAAAGATTATAAATAAAAGCCAAACTAGACTATCTACAAAGCAGCTCTTGACAAACTCTAATTTTTTTGTTTTATTAAAAAAGTGACTAAAGGCAGGGAATAAACCCCTTGTCAACATCAGATTGACAACTTGGAAATAATTACACGTCAAGGGTAAATAATTAAATATTTACTCCTGTATAAATAAATCACCAACACATTAATAGATTCTTTCCTTAAAAGCAAAGTATTTTAAAATCAAATCATAAGAGTATATGGAGGATGCCTTGGGTGTAAGTGCCGATGAAGGACGTGACACACTGCGATAAGCTTTGGGTAGGCGTGTGTAGCCAATGATCCAAAGATGTCCGAATGGAGTAATCCAGTCAGAGTAATGTCTGACATGAACTAGGGTAGTACCTAGGTAATCGGGAACCTGCTGAAGTGAAACATCTCAGTAAGCAGAGGAAAAGAGACAGCTATGTTAATTCCGTAAGTAGTGGCGAGCGAAAGCGGATCAGTCAAAAACTTCAGTTACCATTTAGTTCGGATTAAAAATCTAGATAGCTAGCAATAGTTATTTATTTCAAATGAGGAACTAAGCTCCGGCGGGAGTAAATGGGCTGCGAGGGTTGCGGGAATAAAACGTTTATATTGCTGCCGCATATAGGTAGGTCTACAAAATATAGTTATAGCTTAATACAACTGGAAAGTTGAGCCAGAGACGGTGATAGCCCGGTTAGCAAAATTTCTATATTACCTATTAGTTTTATCTCCCAAGTACAACGAGGGCACCGTGAAGCCTTGTTGGAATCCGGCGTGACTACGCGCCAAGACTAAATACACTTACACACCGATAGTGAACTAGTACCGTGAGGGAAAGGTGAAAAGAACCCCGAATAGGGGAATGAAATAGATCCTGAAACCATATACTTACAACGAGTGGAAGACGTACTTGTACGTTAACTGCGTGCCTATTGAAGAATGATCTAACGAGTGAACTGCGTATGGCAAGGTTAAAAGCGCTAGTGCTTGTAGCCGCTTAGTGAAAGCGAGGGTTAATAGCCCGTTTAGTCGTACGCATTCGACCCGAAACCCAGTGAGCTATTCATGAGCAGGTTGAGACTTGGATAATCTCCAAGTGGAGGACCGGACCGGTAAAAGCTGCAAATTTTTCGGATGACTTGTGAATAGGGGAGAAATTCCAATCGAACTGGGTGATAGCTGGTTCTCGCTGAAATATCTTTAGGGATAGCCTTGAGTAAAAGCTTGTAAGAGGTAGAGCACTGGTTGAATTTGGGGGGCGCAAGTCTACCCAATTCAGATAAACTCCGAATTCTTACGTAGTGTTTCTCAGGAGTCAGACTGTGGGATCTAAGTTTCATAGTCTAGAGGGAAAG
>Ga0316610_1000068_pt1 | contig 27054 bp, 32 predicted proteins | sample MIS2017111B_MG_FD_207677 | JGI IMG/M metagenome (GOLD analysis project Ga0316610, IMG submission 207677) | Microbial mat bacterial communities from Middle Island sinkhole, Lake Huron, Michigan, United States - MIS.2017.111B | ecosystem: Environmental > Aquatic > Freshwater > Lake > Sediment... | reverse complement strand
CCTTACTTAAATCTTCTAAATTTCTAGCATCTAAACTAAATTTAAAACTTGATTTGAGGGTGCTGTTTGCCATACCATCAGACTAAAACATAACTGAGGTTTTAGGCAAGCTGGGTAGGTACAATTAAATAGAATTGGTCCTACACTTTTAAATGGAACAATATTCAAGTTTTTTAAATCCAAATCCTTTTTCATATTTAGTTTATTAGTTTCATTAGAGGTTTAATACCTTGTTGCTCTGCGGCGAGGAATCTTATTTCGGCTTACTTTCCAAACTTAACTTTATTCAAATAATTCTGAATCTCCTCTATTTTAATACGAGTCTGGGTCATACTATCACGGTGACGTAAGGTTATAGTTCCAAAATCGGCATGATCTTTATCCAAAGTCTCATAATCTACGGTAACGCACCAAGGTGTACCATTTTCGTCTTGTCTGCGATATCTTTTTCCGATCGAGCCAGCATCATCAAAATCAGCCATTATTCCAGCCTTTCGAAGATCAGCAAAGATTTCTTGAGCTTTGTCACCCATACCATCTTTTTTCATAAGTGGTAATACTGCTATTTTATAAGGAGCTAGGTCAAAAGGGAAGCGAACTACAATTCTTAGATCTTTTTCCCCCTTAGAATCAGTCAATTCCTCTTCGTCATAATGCTCACACAAGCTAGCCAAAAATAACCTATCAACGCCCAACGCTGGTTCAATTACGTGAGGAGTAAACTTTTCACCTGTTTGAGGATCAGTGTATTGCAAATCTTGCTCGCTGTATTTTTGATGCTGATTTAAGTCAAAATTTGTACGATAAGCCAGTCCCCAAAGTTCTTTAAATCCAAAAGGGAAATTGTATAAAATATCAACAGTTCGCTTGCTGTAGTGCGAGAGTTTCTCAGTTGGGTGATCAAAAAGTTTAAAATTATCCTCATTAAAACCTAAATAATTCACTAAAAAGTCTTGCTCTTCTTTTAGCCACTCTTCAAATTTAGGCTTCCAATCTTCTTCTCGAATAAAATATTCAATTTCCATGGCTTCAAATTCTATGGTTCTGAATATAAAATTACCAGGAGTGATCTCGTTTCTAAAAGCTTTGCCGATTTGAGCTATACCAAAAGGAAACTTTGGCCTTTCAGTTTGCAAAATATTTTTGAATTGCACAAAAATGGGTTGGCAGGTTTCAGGTCTAAGATAAACTCGATTTTCCATCTGAGATTCTAGTTTTTGCTGTAAATCAGCCACATCTTCAGCATTTAAACTGATAGAATCACCCTCTTTTTTGGCTAATAATTCTTCTAAGATTGTAATCGAATTACTTAGTTTGTCACGATTGGTTTCAAACATCAAATTCATGTATCTGGCATTTGTCCAGTTAAAAGAACTACATTTTGGGCATTTGATTTTATTCTCCTGAATTATCTTAGTAATTTCCTCAGTAGTCTTACCTTCCACATCCACATCGATAGCATCTTCGATTAAATGATCAGCTCGAAGTCTTGATTTACACTCCTTACAGTCGACCAAACAATCAGCAAAACTAGCAGTGTGTCCACTAGCTTCCCAAATCTTTTGATGAGCTAAAATACCTGAGTCAAGCTCAACCATATCTTGTCTTTGGTAGACAAACTTAAGCTTCCACAATTTTTTGAGGTTTTCTTTAAGTAAAACTCCTTTAGGTCCGAAGTCCCATGTATTGGCTAGACCACCGTAAATTTCGCTTCCTGGATATACAAATCCCTTTCTTCGGGCATATTTAACAATAGTATCGAGACTCAGATTAGATAAAGACATAATTACAATATTGAAATTAAAAAGAACATCGGAAATTGAATAGAAAATTCTTATTCAAAAAACCGTTTGATACAAATGAGTGAACTAAAATAATTATGTTTATGTCAAAAATGCAAGTTTATAAAAAAATAAAAATCAGTCTAAAATAATATTTATACAGATCTAAATGCTTGTATGAGTTGTGTTACGTTGCTTAGAGCTAGGTTAAGTCTAATTGGTGGAGAAATAGGTTTAAGTATAATAATGTAGGTTGTTTTACTCAAATGCAATTTTGCACTTGACAAAAGTAAGTTTTTCCTTTTGAATCAAGCATACCGTGCATGTGAAGCCATTAACAGCCTAAACATATGTCTTAACTAGGCATTTTTTGGTTGGAAAATAGGTTTTAAAATGCATTTTTGCTGTAACGACAGCTTAACCCAACACGTTGCAAAATTCAAGTATGGCCGCTACCAAAACTAAAGCTACTGCAGAGACTGCTCACAACAGTGCCGCACCAAAGATAAGAATCAGATTGCATTCTTTTGACTATAATGTATTAGATAAAGCTGTGAAAGATGTAGTGCAGCTTGTGTTACGTTCAGGCGGAAAAGTCGTTGGACCTGTTCCTCTAAAGACAAAGAAAAAAGTAGTAGTATTACTAAGCTCTACTTTCAAACACAAAGATTCACGATTCAAAGTGGAGTCAAGAGTACACAAGAGATTATTAGATATCACTGATTTTAGTTCTCAAGTGGTAAATTCTTTATCAACCATGTCTTTGCCTGCCGGTGTGGATGTGGATATTCAAATGTTATAATTTATAAAAAGTTTTATTTTCCAGTAATATGTTTGGATTCGCACAAAAGGTAGGTATGACAAGATTGTTTATCAACGGTAAATACGTTGCTGTGACAGTTTTAAGTTTTCCAAAGCAAAATGTTTTGCAGTTAAAAACTGTAAGTACCGATGGCTATACGGCCGTTCAGTTGGGTGCATTCCCAAAGAGAAAAACCACTCAGTCTTTACAAGGTCACGCTAAAAAGGCAACCAACAAAGATTGGGGATTTCACACTATTGGTGAATTTGATCCAGTAAAAGCAAGTTTTGAGCTAGGGCAAGTTATCGACATCAATATATTTGAAGAAGGTAAGGAGGTTAAAGTTTCAGGCACAACCAAAGGTCGTGGTTTTACCGGTGCGATGAAGAGATGGGATTTTAAAGGTGGAAAAGCAAGTCATGGTCACGATCACAAAAGAGCTGTAGGTTCTATCGGTTCAAGATGGCCACAACGCGTTCCTAAAGGAAAGAAAATGGCAGGTCACTATGGTGTAGAAACTGTAACAGTTACAGGTCTAAAAATTGTAGCAATTGATCATGCTAAAAATTTATTATTTGTGGGTGGTTCAGTAGCAGGAGCCAACAAAGGTTTTGTTAAAGTACAAGCTGCTTAATTTGATTTTAGATTTAGTTTATGACTCTTACACTTCTCGATACTACCAAGAAAACCTTAACAAGCTCAGATGCTAGCTATTTTGATTTTCTAAAGGATTACACCCCAAGTCTAACTTTAGTTAGTGAGGTTATTCGTTTAGAATTAATGAATTTACGCCACTCAATTGCTCACACAAAGACAAGAGCTGAAGTAAGTGGAGGTGGTAGAAAACCTTGGAAACAAAAAGGAACTGGTCGTGCAAGACATGGTTCAACAAGATCACCTATTTGGGTAGGAGGAGGTACAACTTTTGGTCCTAGAAATGAAAGAAACTGGCACAGAAAAATAAATCACTCTGCTCGTGTTTCAGCATTAAAATCAATTTTAACCGATAGAATTCTTGAATCCAAGTTAGTCATCTCCAACAGTTTTAAATACGAAAAAACTAAAGATGCTCAAGAGCTAGTTTCAATCTTTAGAAAAGATAACCCTAAAACAAAAATTGCAATTTTCTATACAAATGAGGAAAAAGACAATCTAAATGGTTTAAGAAATATTGTTGGCGTTGATTTAATCAATGTTATAAATCTTTCTCTAAATAGAATGAGTCTTAGTTCTGTATATCTTTTCACAGAAAATTCAGCTAAATTCTTATCTGATAGATTATCTAAATAACTCTTTAAATATAATTTCCCATGCCTGCTTCGCTAGTCTTACTTCAAAACGAAAAAGCTGATCGTAATCAACTCGCTCACAACACTTATACTATGGTACAAGTTGACGGTGACACTGAGTTAAATGCTATCAGTCTAAGTTTTGGTCTTAAAAAACAAGGACTTAAAGTTATTAAAATAACTTCTGTTAAATTACCATCTAAGAAAAAAATCCGAGGAGGTAAAAATACAATTACAGTTAAAAGACCAAAGAAATTCTTAGTAAGACTAAGTAAAGGAGATATTTTAAAAAATGATTCACTGGTAACCATCCAATAATTTTAAAGATTTTATGTCACGATCAATTAAAAAAGGTGTATTTGTAGATCCAAAAGTTGCAGATAAAGCCGCTAAAGCTAAAGCATCAGGTTCAAAAACTCCAATCAAAACTTGGAGCAGATCAACCACAATCATTCCTGATTTTGTAGGTTTGGTTTTTGCTGTACACAATGGTAAAAATCACATTGAGTTTAGCATCACTGAAGAAATGATCGGTCACAAACTAGGAGAGTTCTCTCCAACCACACATTTTAGAGCTCATGGTGGTAAAATGGCAAAAGGCAAATAGAACGTAAATAAAATCTAATAAAGTCTAAAATAATTATGTCTCAACTCCTTATTTATAAACCAACAACCGCAGGCCGACGCAAAACTTCTGTCGTGGACTACAGCGCTATCCTTACTAAAGATGTAAAACCAACTAAAAAGTTGATCATCAGAAAAAAGAATAGAGCTGGTCGAAACAATAGAGGTGTTATTACCGTGCGACATCAAGGTGGTGGCTACCGAACTCTTGTTAGAATCATAAACTACAAAAGAAATGCAGTTAAAGGATATAAAGTTTTAACAATTGAGTACGATCCAAATCGTAATGCATTTATTTCTTTAGCTATTAACCTAGACAATGGAAAAAAAGAATACATTCTAGCTCACAAAGGTATTAAAGAAGGAGATATCTTAACTTCTGATGGTACAATCAATGAAGGAAATAGAATAAATGTTTCAGGTTTGCCAATTGGTACTGAAATCTCTCAACTTGAATTATATCCAGGTAAGGGAGCTCAAATTATTAGAGGTGCTGGAGCATATGGTGTCATTACTGCAAACGAAGGAGGATTAGTTTCAATCAAGCTTCCATCAGGAGAAGTCAGAAAATTTCAATCTACTTGTACATGTGTTATCGGTAGAATGAGTAATGAAAACTACAAGAACTTGAGATTTGGTAAAGCTGGTAGAATGAGACATATGGGTATCAGACCAACCGTTAGAGGTAAGGTTATGAACCCAGTTGATCACCCTCATGGAGGTGGAGAAGCTTCCAACTCTATTGGTATGCCTCATCCAAAGACACCTTGGGGTAAGAATGCCTATGGTGTTAAAACTAGAAATAAAAAGAAAGCAAGCTCTAGACTTATTGTTAAACGTCGAAAGACCAGATAAATTTATTTTAAGATTTGATTATGACTAAAACAGGATTTTTTGCCAGCGTAACCCTAAACTCAACCCCTCGAAAGGCGAGACTTGTTATTGACTCAGTTAGAGGTTTAGACGTTCAAAGCGCCCTAAACGCTTTAGTTTATACAAACAAGAAACCAGCCATGGCAATTGCAAAGTTGATAAAATCAGCCTGTGCCAATGGGGGAATAATTTCAACAGGTTACTCACAAGTTAAGATTATTGAGATTAGAGCAGATGAGTTTACCAAACTAAAGAGATCAATGCCAAGAGGTAAGGGTTCAGCAGCTCCACTCTGGCGACGTTGGTCAAAAGTTAGCATCCAAGTAGCATAAATTATTACATTTATAACTAAAATAAGAAATTCACATTTGACAAAATTTACTTTTTAACCCTCTCTTCAAAAGATTCATCGCATTAACGTTTATATGGGCCAAAAAATCAATCCAGTATTATTTAGAACAAGATTTCGCTCTTTGAAGCCAGATCTTAAAGATCCGACTAATAGTCAGAAATCTTTTTGGTATGCAAATAAGAGCAGCTATGCTTCAATGCTTAAAAGAGATATTCAAATTAGAGAATATTTGTTAAAGCAGTTAAACAAAGCGGGTATTGTCGAGGTTATTGTTAAGATGTCCCTCAGAAGATTAGAGATTGATATTTGGGTTTCTAGACCAGGAATGGTAATCGGAAAGGGTGGTTCAGGTATTGAAACTATTAAAAACTCACTAATCAAACGATTCCACTTGCCAGCTGATTTAAAACTTAATATTGAAGAATTTAAAGATGAAAATAGATCTGCAAGAGTAATCGCAAACACTATTGCTCAAGCAATTGAAAAGCGTGTCTCTTATAGAAGATTTATTAAAAATCTCATCGAGAAAGTTAAAAGCTCAGGTGTTCAAGGTGTTAAGGTTAAAGTTGGTGGTAGATTAAACGGTGCTGAAATCGCCAGAAGTGAAGAGTTTACTCTAGGTAGCGTCCCAAGACAGACTATTAGAGCAAACATCGATTACGCATCTATTACAGCAAAAACCTTAGCTGGAACTCTTGGAGTAAAAGTCTGGATCAATAAAAGCTCAGCTGTTGATATGATCAAGTAGATTTATTAAGTTCAACTCTAAAATTATAAAATTAATATATGAAGCAAACACTTACTGGAACAGTTATTTCTGCAAAGACACCTCACACTGTAGTTGTCGCAGTTAAATCAACTAAGGTTCATCCAAAATATTTGAAAAGATATACAGTTGTAAAAAAATATATGGCTCATATCGAATCAGATGTTTTACTTGAAGTAGGTTCAGAAGTAAAATTAGTTTCTTCCAGACCAATTTCTAAATTAAAAAAATGGTTGGTTGTCGAAAACGCCTAAGATCAATTTTAATCTCAATTATAAGTAACTAACGCTATATGCAAGCACCAAAGAAAATTTTACACAGAAAAGTACACAACAAACGTTCTCGCAAAGGTAACGCAACCAGAGGTTACACTGTTGCTTTTGGAGAATTTGGGTTGAAAGCTACTGAAGCTGGATGGCTAACTGCAAGACAGATTGAAGCTGCTAGAAGATGTATCAGCCGTAGATCCAAAGGTGGAAAAGTATATATCCGTGTATTTGCAGATCAGCCAGTAACTAATCACGGAAGTGAGAGTGTCATGGGATCAGGTGCAGGGAGCTTAGATTACTTTATGACTCCAATTAGACCAGGTCAAATCATTTTTGAAGTCACTGGTATTGCTAAAGAAGCAGTAGCAGAAGGTTTTAGAATTGCTGGTCACAAACTTCCTTTTTTAACTAAAATGGTCGCCAAAAGGGCCCAATAGAAATTTTAATGTGTTATGCTTTTAGTAAGATCTTATATAAATGTTGCAGATAATTCAGGTGCTACTTTGGTAGGTTTGTTTGCTGTTAATGGTAGAAACGGAAGACGATTTGCTCGCGTTGGAGATGTTGTCTCTTGCTCAGTTAAAAGAGCTTCCACTAGTGGAAAAATTAAAAAAGGTGCAAAAGTTTATGGAGTAATTGTCAGAACCAGAAAGGAAACAAATAGAGCTGATGGATCATCAATTAAATTTTCAGATAACGCCGTTGTTTTAATTAACCCAAAAACTAAGGATCCGATTGGAAGTCGTGTTTTTGGTCCTGTAAGTCGTGAACTTCGCGATTTAGGTTACAATAAAATTATTTCACTTGCAGAAGAAGTTCTATAGAATCATATTTATGTCTACATTCAAGATTAAAAGAGGAGATCCAGTTGTTGTTATCCAAGGTGCATTCAAAGGTACTATCGGAACTGTGCTTAAAGTTGATTTAAAAAACAGCAAGGCATATGTTTCTGGAGTTAAACCAAACACTAAGTATAAAAAGAAAAATGTTTCTGCAGGTAGAACAACAGGTTTGATGTTTGAAGTTCCAAGACCAGTTCACATTAGTAATATAATGTATTATGAAGATGGAAAGAGGGCATCAAGAATTGCTGTTAAGATAGATAAAGACGGTAAAAAAACTAGAGTATCAAAAAAGACTGGCACTGTTCTTAAGGCTCCTACTAAAAACATTTTAATTACTGATACAGCAGCTTTAACTGAAGCTATTGATGTAAAAACTGTAAAAAAGACTAAAGTTGCAAAAGAAGAAAAAGTTGAATCTGAATCAAAGCCTACTAAAACAGCAAAAAAAACTACTAAATAAGTTAGAAATCGTTTAAAAAACTATAGATATGAACTTAAATACTGAAGAATTTATAAATCAACTCAAAAGCTCCATTTTAACAAGTTTTGGTAAGCTTAATCCAATGGCCTATCCTAAACTGTCTAAAATCAGTATCAATGTAGGCTGTGGAGCTGGTGCAAACAAAAAATATGATACAAAAGATAGGGAAGCAATTGCTAAATATCTTGAGAAAATTACTGGACAAAAGGCTGCTTTAATCAGTTCCAACAAATCTATTTCTGGTTTTAAGCTTAGAGCGGGTGAAGTTGTTGGAGTTAAAGTAACTTTAAGAGGTAAGAACATGTATGATTTTCTAATCAAGTTGATATATGTTGCCCTACCTAGAACACGTGATTTTAGAGGTCTTTCAGCTAAACATGTAGACAAGTCAGGAAATTACTCACTAGGTATTAAATCATCAACTATTTTTCCTGAAGTTGGATTTGATGCTGAAGTAAGTTTTGGGTTGCAAGTTAATTTTGTATTTGAAAATACCACAACAGATCAGACTGAAACACTGGTAAAACTTTTAAAACTACCTATAGTATAATTTTAATATGGCAAGAAAAGCATTAATAGTAAAAGCAAACCGTAAACCAAAATATTCAACTCGATTAATTCGTCGATGTTGGAGATGTGGTAGAAAAGCAGGGTATATAAGACATTTTAACATGTGCCGTATATGTATTCGTGAAGCTGCCAACAAAGGTGAGTTAAATGGTTTTTTCAAGAGTAGCGATTAATTTTAATTTTATATATGTCTTTGAATGATATTTTAAGTGATTTTGTAACTAGAGTACGTAATGCCAAAATGATTGGCAAAGCTAATCTTAAAGTTCGCAAAAATAAAGTCGTTACAAATGTAACTACATCTTTAACTAAGCTTGGTTACTTTGCTTCATTTGTCGAAAATGAACATGATATCGATATTAAGTTAAATTTAGATCGTATCAATGGTCTAAAAAGAATTTCAAAACCAGGTAGAAGATTGTACTACAGCTACAGAATACTTCCTGTTATTAGAAATGGTATCGGTTACAACATTCTGTCTACATCTAAAGGTGTTAAAACTAATGTTGAAGCAAAGAAAGAGCTAATCGGAGGTGAGCTTTTATTCCAAATTTGGTAATAGATAATCCAATAATATTTTATGTCTCGTATCGGTAAAAAACCAGTAATCATCCCAAGTGGTGTCACAGTAACAGTTCAAGGTCGTGTAATCCATGCCAAAGGACCAAAAGGTGATAACGTGGTTGAAATTCATCCAAAAGTAAACTTCAAAGTTGAAGGTAATGAAATCATTATCTCTATTCCTGAAGATGCTGATAGATTAGCAAGAGCTTTATGGGGAACCATGAGAGCCATTGTTTCAAATATAATCCAAGGAGTTTCTGAAGGCTTTACAAGTAAATTAGAGCTTAATGGGGTAGGTTTTAAAGTGGCGGTTGCAGGTAATAAATTAAACATGGCATTAGGTTTTTCACACCCTGTTGATGTAGAAATTCCAGTTGGTATTTCAGTTACTGTGGACAAAAACTTAATTACTGGTCAGAGTTTTGACAAGCAAAAATTAGGTCAATTTATGGCTGAAGTTTTTCATCTAAAACCTCATGAACCATACAAAGGTAAAGGATTTAAAGTCCCTGGTGTAAAATACAGAAGACTTGCCGGAAAAACAGGTAAAGCTAAGAAATAATCATATATGACTACAAGACTAATTAGACATAAAAGAATCAAGAGCAAATTAAAAAACTCTACAAAACCAAGACTGAGTGTATATAAGTCAGCTAAGTATGTTTATGCTCAGCTTATTGACGACGTCAATCAGAATACTTTGGTAGCAGTTCACTCTAAAACTATAAATGCCAAAGGAACTAAACAAGATATTGCTTCTGCAGTTGGAAAAGAAATAGCTAAATTGGCAATCGCAAAGGGAGTTTCAGAAGTTGTATTTGATCGTGGAGGTTATTTATATCACGGAAGAGTAGCAGCTGTAGCAAACGGAGCTAGAGAAGGCGGATTAAAATTATAAAATAAATCTAAATCAAAGTTATAGATTATGTCAGAAAACACAACAACACCAAGCCCAAGACCAGAAAGCAGCAATGCACCTCGTCCTGCAAGAACTTTTTCACCAAGAACATCTAGACCTCCGGGTACTGGATTAGGTGGGGGATATCAAGGAAACAGACCATCAGGCAATAGGCCAGCTGGACAAGGTCAACAAGCAGGTGGCAATCCTAGATTTGCTTCTAGACCAGGTGGTTCTTCACAAGGAGGTGGGTATCAAGGAAATAGACCAGGTGGTGCTGGTAACAGACCTGGTGGTCAAGGAGGAAATAGATTCCAGAATAAAAGACGAGGACCACAGGATAATGAAGAAAAAAGCAATATTCAATCTAAAGTTATTCAAGTACGTAGAGTCACACGTGTGGTTAAAGGTGGAAAACGTATGAGATTTTCTGCTCTGGTTGTTGTTGGAGATTTATTAGGTCAATTCGGTGTTGGACTTAAAAAGGGTAACGACTATGCAGATGCAGTCAACAAAGCTACAAACCAAGCTAAGAAAAATATGAAAAAGTTCATCTTAGATGAAAATGGAAGTATTCCTTATGCTGTCACTGTGAAATTCAAAGCAGCAAAACTTTTCTTAAAACCAGCTGTATCTGGAACAGGTTTAATTGCTGGTGGTCCAATCCGTGGTATTTTAGAATTAGCTGGTGTAAAAAACGTTCTTTCTAAGATCATTGGAAGTAACAACAAAATAAGTAACGTCTTAGCTATCGAAAAAGCATTGAGCGGTTTCCATACTAAACCAGTTAAAGTTGAAACCAAAACAGATGAAGTTAAAGCTTAATTTAAAATAATATTTACAAAAGTATATGTCACTAGACCTTATAAAAGAAATTAGAAATGAAACAGGTTTACCTTTAAATGATATTAAAAAGGCAATTGATACCGTTGGTGAAAATAAAGAAAGCATTATTAAGCATTTACGCGAACAAGGTGCTTTAAAATCCAACAAAAGAAGTGATAAATCTACTGAAAATGGATCAATATTTTCATATGTACATGACGGTAGAATTGGAGTTATTGTTGAGATCCTATGTGAAACAGACTTCGTTTCTAGAAGTGATGATTTTAAAGCTTTAGGTCAAAATATTTGTCTGCAAATTGTAGCTTCACAACCAAGATTTGTGTCATCTGATGAAGTTGATTCCAAGACAATCGATGACGAGATGGAAATCCAGAAAAAGCTACTCGAAGCTGAAAATAAACCAACTGAAATCATTGAAAAAATCCTTCAAGGAAAGAGAGATAGATTTTTTGAGGAAATCGTTCTTTTGGATCAACCTTACGTTAAGGATCCTAGCCAAAAAATTAAGGAAATTGTTAACTCAACAGGTCAAAAGACTGGGGAAAAAATTGTTATTAAACGGTTTACACTTTACGTTTTAGGTCGATAATCAATTAAATTTAAAGAATCATAGCAAAGTATGTCTACAACAACTCACTCCAATCTTAAAGTACAGCCTCGCGATCAGCTAGGTAATATAGGAAAGAAAAATAGAAGACTAGGTCTTGTTCCAGCTGTTATTTACGGCTATAATATTAAGTCTCCGATTAATATTTCGATTCCTTACAATGATTTTGAGAAAGTATTTCGCAATACTGGAAGTACTTCAGTTGTAGATTTAGAAATTGATAGTAAAAAGATCCATACTTTGGTTCATGACTTGCAGTATCATCCAGTTAAAGACACATATTTACACATTGATTTTCTAGCTGTAAACATGAAGAAACTTGTTGAAACTGAGGTTCCACTAGTTTTCACTGGAGTACCAGTACCAGTTAAACAAGACGGTGCTGTTTTAAACAAAACTATTGAATTCGTGATGGTATCTGCTTTACCTGATTCTATTCCTCATGAGATCGAGGTAGATCTTTCAATGATCAAGACTGCAAGTGACGTGATTCGTGTAAGTGATTTGGTTGTTGGCTCAGGAGTTGAAATCATTAGCGACCCTGAGGATGTTATAGCTACAGTCCAATTTGTTGGTGAAGAAACAGAAACACTAACACCTGAAACTATTGTTGGAACTCCAGCAACTGAAGAAACACCTGCAAAAGAATAATTTTGAATAATATAATAATTAACGAAAAATTTGATATGCTCCTACAAAATAATTTAATCGCGATTCCAGGTACCAGACATAGACTTAAAAGAGTCGGACGTGGTAATGGATCAAACAGAGGTACTTACTCAGGACTAGGAAATAAAGGTCAGCACTCAAGAGGTTCAGGAAAACTTCACCCTACTTTCACAGGTCAAGGTGGAAGATCTAGATTTATTTTAGGTATTCCAAAAAATCGTGGTTTCAAACCAAGACGAGATAAACCTACCACATTGACAATATTTTCAATAAATAAAAAGTTTAATGATGGAGATATTGTGAGTGTTGAAACTCTGATCCAGAAAGGATTATTGCAATCAAAATCTGAACAGTTTAAGATTGTTGGAAATTCCAAACTTGATAAAAAATTGACTTTTGATGAAAAATTAAAATTTTCTAAAACAGCTCTAGAAACTTCAAAATAAGCATTTCATCTCCAATTCAAACACAAATTCATATTAGATGTGGCTTTCTGTTTGAGTTGGAGTTGTTTGACACATTTAAGGGTGCATAGCTCAGTTGGTTAGAGCACTTCACTGATAATGAAGAGGTCGGAGGTTCGAGTCCTCCTGCACCCACCAAAAATAAAAATTTACAATTTAAATCAAATTTAATTCAATTCGACTATAAGCTTATGTCAGCCACTTTACCACTAACAGTTTTTCCACCAATCAAAACTAGACTTGAGCCAACAGCAACAAACTCGTATAGGTTGGAAATTGAACCTTTAATTCCTGGATTTGGCCAAACTTTTGGAAATTCAATTCGAAGAATTTTATTATCATCAATTCCTGGTTTTGGAGTTACTGCTGTTCGTATTAATGATTTAACTCATGAATTCCAGCCTGTTAAAGGAGTGAAAGAAGATGCCATCGATGTAGTCTTAAACCTTAAGCTCATTCGAGGGAAAATATTAACCAACGATCAAAAAGCTACCTTAGTACTTAAGGCTTCTAAATCTGGTAAAATTTACGCAAAAGATTTTAAGAAAGAAGCTAAAATTGAAATTAGTAATCCAGATCAATATATTTGTGAGCTTGATGGAACTGCTGATTTAGAGATAGAAATCGATATCGAAAGAGGTATTGGGTACAGAAATGCTGACGAAATGGATACTATTGAAAGTCCAAACCCACTTGATATTCTAGTGGACACGCTATTTAGTCCTGTTACAAACGTTTCGTTGGTTATTGATAAAACTCGTGTTGGTGATAAAACAAACTTTGATAAAATTGTTGTAGATTTTTCAACCGATGGTACTGTCGAGGTAAATGATATTGTTAAATACGTTTTTGAGCTTTTGATTGATGTTTACCAGAAAATCAACAGTAGTTTAGGTGTTTTCCTTGAGACAGGATATTCATTACCTGTGCTTGAAAAAGCCGACAGCACTTCTCAGACTGTAGCCAGTTCTTCAACCAGCTTGCTATCTTTATCCGATACTGACTTATCAAAAAGGTTAATTCAAATTTTAAAGAAAAATGATGTAAGTTCAGTTAGTGATCTTCAAAAGTTTTACACTGATGGCAAAACTACAGATTTATATGAATTTGTAGGAATCAGTGAAAAGTATGTCACAGAACTAAAAGCTTTTGCAGCAACTAATTCTTGGGAGTAATATTAACTTTAAAAATTTATGACTATTAACCTAATTCCTCAAAATATCGATTGGTCTAAATTAGCTAAAGCTGACTTTTGGTTAGAAGGTATAGCAGGTCAAAATCTGGTTGCTTCTCCTTTAAGTGAAAATGGCTTTAGGAATTTGTTTTTATTCATTTTTGCAGTATTTTTAATTGGAGGCATCTTTTTAAGATTAATTAAAGTTTTTCTTCCAATGCAACACCCATTGCAACCACGTTTGAGTTCTTGGACTGGAAACTTCATCTGGATGGGCCTTTTAGGCATTCTTTGGTGGTTATTTAATCAATGGGGACCACTCCTATTCATCGGATCAAAATTGTGGTTAGTTGTTGGAGGAGTATGGTTATTAGTCGTGCTTTACTTAATTGTAAAATACTTTATTCTTGATTTTAAACTCGAAATGAGTTATTACAAAAAGAAATACTTAAACAATGAAGATGTGGCTAAGACCACTAACCACGAAACCAAACACCCAAAAAAAGCTAAAGAAGCCTAAAAATTATTCCCGATTCATTCGGGATTTTTTAAATTTTGTAAAGTCCCTAAAGTGTCATTTCGAACAACGCCAGAAATCTTATCCGACTTTGCTAGAGATTTCTCAATGCATTCGAAAAGGCGAGTCCAAATTAATCATTCAATTCCTTAACTGATAATCTGATTATTGATATTCTGAAATTCTATACTATGTTTCCATACCCAGATAATGTCGGAATCACAATTCCTTTGTCAAAAGTTCAAGTGTCTACTGATTTATCGAAATTAGACCTAATTAATACTATATTAACCATCTACGGGCTCCCTTCGACTGGAAAAGGGACTCTGAGTAAAATAATTGCTAAAAGGCTTAATTTGCCCGTTTTTGATACTGGAGTTTTGTATAGAGTCATCACTTTTTTTCTAACAGTTCAAAATCTAGAGGTTTCAGATGGTTCTATTGAAAAGTTTAAACAAAATCTTAATTTAGACTTGAAAGATGGAAAAATTATAACTGAATTGTTTGGAAAAGAGATAGAAAACTCTCAGATCCGTAATCCTGAAATTGACAAGAAAATGGGAGATTTTACAAAATTGCCAATAGTTAGAGCAGTTGTAGATGAGTTAATTGCTGGATTTGTTTTAAAATCATCCTTTGTGACTGATGGTAGAGGAGCTTTTGATGGATATCTGGTACAAGCTGAAAAGCAGGGAATTAAAGTTATTCGTGTTTTACTACAAGCACAACAAAATGAGCGTATCCGAAGACGTTTTATCGATTATTTAGCCTTGGAGAGAGGGAAGGAGCTCACTAGTAAAGATGTGGAAAACTTGTGGATAAAGTGCGAGGAGGTCGTAAAATATCGAGACGAAGAAGAAGTTTTGAAAGATAAAACCCTTGGGCTTGGTATGATAAGTGAGGATTCTGGTGTTTTAGATACCACAGAGCTTGGTATTGACGAGGCTGTTGAGGCTGTTCTGGGGTGGTTGTAGGATTTCCAACTAATTTTACACTTTCGAAAGCAATTAAATTTACAAAATATTTTGTTGTAGTTTTAACGGTAAGACTAAAACAATAAATAAAGCTAGTAAGTATTTTATATTATTTTGTTTCAGGATATTTACTCGCCATTCTGTCAGTTAGGGTCTTATTTGATAATACTAAAAATCCATTCTTAGAATCCACAACACAATTAATTCCAGCTATTGGACTCTCAAAAATATCTGGGGTAATTGAGTTAAGTGATATGCCTGATACTTGATATAGCTGAGTTTCTCCATTTTTAAATCTGGTTTTATACATTTCAATGCGACTTTCAGGTATTCTTACTCTTGCAAAGAAGTCATCTATTAATTCTTGATCTTTGACAATAGTAATATCTACATTTGAGGTATCAATATTTTTTTTATTTAAGGCATTGATTAATGCTTTTTTGAAAATTGGAAGATTGTCTTCACTGCTTTTTAGCGGTTCAGCTCTTATTGTTTCAGAAGGTTTGGAGTTCATAGGTTGAGAAATATGGTTTTTCACTGATGAAGAGGAAGTTGTAGATTTAGGCATCTCGCTTTTTATACCGCACGAAACACAAATTATTGCAATTGATATATCCCTAGCAATAATTGTTGGTATCGATAGCTTTTTCTTGTATAATGAAAAAAATTCATTTGCTCCCATATAGAATTCATTTATTTTGTAAACTTACAATAGGATTAAGTTTTGGATCTAGTAATATAGATAAATCAATTTCATAAATCACCACTTTTGCTCCAATTCCATTCGTATTGTAAGCCTCTATTAAAATATGATTTTCGTTTTTGTCTGTATTGTAAATATCTAAAGGCACTTCTATTGGTAATGAGACATTTATTTGCTTTTCTGAATTTATATCAATTAAATAAAATCTTGGATATCCAAAATCAGTTTCATATTTTTCAATAAATATATATTTATTATTATCTATAATAACTTTCTTAGCAAATTCTACATCATCTCCTAGATATTTTAACACATCATTTTGTAATATAAATGAGTAATTTAGTCTTTGTAGCTTACTAGCGTTTGGTATTATTAAGGAGTTAAACACAACAGGAAGATTTTCTTTTACGGAAACTTGTATTATTTTCAAGTTTTCATCTATGATTTCAACCTTAGTTTTACTGAAATCTGCTGAATTTAAATCAATTTTGATGCTTTTAAGTGAATTTAAATTTAAAGTGTTATTAAGGTTTGGTAAATTTTGACCGAATCTATTATCGGTATTTACATTGTTTTCAGTAGTATTGATAGTAACAATTTCGTTTAAAGTACTATTTAAAGTTTCTGGGTTCAATAGTTTAGCAGTATTTTCTGCCCCAAGTATTTTCTGAATCCCTTTAGATTTATCGTCGATTTGATTACCAATTATTGAAATAGTATTATCAGGGTTTTTATTATCTGACCTATTTTGGGTTTTAGTTTTTGTGAATATAATTGTGACCATGCTAAATATTATAATGATTAGAAAAATCACAATAGTAATCAACAAATTTCGCAAAAAAGGATTTCTCATAACAAATATATTTTTATTTGGCTGGGACATATATTCCAACCAGCTTTCCACTTCCAATTAGTGGTGTTCCTGGACCTGTTCCGTATTTTGAATAGCTTCCATTCCATTCTTTTTCAGGAGGATATTTCATTTCTCCGCCATTATAGAAGTTACCATTTCCGTCAGCGACAGCTATATCGCCGTCTGTTGAAGTAGCACCTGCCCCCCTGTAACCATATGAAATTACTACAATTGATCCAGCTGGGGCATTGTAAGGGTTTGCGTTTGGGTTACTATCTAATAAATTAACTAAACCAACTGTGCTTAAATTTTTATTCCAATAAGCACCAGTGTTAAATGCTGCTGAAGCACCGCTATTTGTTCCTGCCGATTCTTCTACATATGGCATATTTTCCGCACCTGATACATTTCCAAAACCGCCAGATTCTACAATATATTCTGCTACCCAGTACCAACATCTACTATCTGGTTTTTTACCTATTGATCCTCTTTTAGCAGCTTCCAATAAACTTAGTTTACCTTTTGCGTTAATTACTCCTTTTGTTGAACTGTTCACACTAGAATCACTAGTGGCACATGGGTCATTACTTGAGCTCGCAGAAGAAGTATTTTTATCACCAGTCTGCCCAACAAGCTTACTCATTGGCTCAGCATTTGGATACTCAGTACTACCATCCCATCTCCAGTGCCATGGTTCATAGCCAGTCCCGAGAGGATTTGCATCTTGAGTAGCCGGATAACTTTCGATAAATCCGTATTTCGCAGCATTTTTCTTAAGCCAATCGTACGCAAGATCTTTTGAAAAACTTTTATCTAAACTATTTATATCAATTGCTAGACCAGTGCTATGTTCACTGTATCCTGGAGGAGCTGACCACTTGGCTCTAGCAGTATACTGAGAACTTACGGTAGCTAATTCTGGAACAGTAATTTTATCATACCAATAATCTTTTATCGGAGAATCGACACCACTTTCAGCAAAAAAAGTACCAACTTGATCATTGAAACTACGGTACCCAGAAACTATAGACAAGCTCTTCCCATCTTTAGTTGCAGCAGTTTTCATAGCATCAAATGCTTTTTGAAGTCCAGGATTTAACCCACCCTTATCTGGATATGCAGTATATAGCCTTGCTTTAGCTACGCCTTCTAAAAATTTTAAATGATCAGCAGATAGATCAGAGTAAGAACTTGGTTTAGTACCAACAGCTAAAACCTCACTCATTCCAGTGACTTTTGCAAGTGTATCTAGGTTTTGATTAGGACTTTTGCTTTGGGTAGGATTTACTTTCACCCCATTAAATAAACTCTTAAGATTTCCTTGTTTATACGAGTTCTTATCACCGTCTTCTTGGAAAAAATAGTTTTCATTAGGATTTCTTTGAAATTCTCCTCCTGTTTTATTTCCATTTAAATTAGAGCCTCTAAAAGACATATAGACGCCGATTTTTGAGGCTGATTCTTGAACAAGTGCAGGATCTTGTGTAGCTGCTAGAAATTCCCTAATAACCCTTCGAGCTGTTCCAGCCGCAAATCCTTTTGCTTTCTGCAAAGCCTTAACTGCGCTTTCTTCATCTTGAATATCGTTTTTACCAATACCATTTTGTGGGAAAAAAGGCTCAAATTGACCTGATGCAAAGGCTTGATCCCTAACACTTGTACCATGATTGGAATAATTATTTGCAGCACGATTTGCAATTACTTGAGCCACATCCAAACGACCTTGTATAGTTGGAGACTCTAAAATTGAGAGGACTGCTACCATGTATTGATCTCCTGAAGATGCCGTAACGTTTTGAGTTCCGGCACTGCTGCCCGATGTATTTGGATCACACTCCGGTCCCGCCAGTGGAGAATCCTTACAAATCTTTTTAAATTCCTCAGGCACGACCCAACTCAAGACCCAGCCACTTCCTGGTGTATTTAATGCATGGCAAAATACCATGATCAATACCGCCATAAACATCACAAATACCAGCAAAAAGGCTAAAGCGCCTGCGATCGCAGGTAACGCGCTTATCACAGCTCTAGCGATTGCATTTACTACTTGCTGCTTTATCTTATCCCCAGCTTGTTTGAGTTTGTTTCCTACTGCTCCAATGTCTGCGCCAGTTTTTGCGACATCTTTTCCTAAAAACCTTTTAGCAGCATTACCTAGACCGGATTTTAGACCCCCATCTGCAGTTTTTCCACTTTTTTCGAGTTTCTGACCTATATTTCCAAGGCCTGCACCTGCCCCTTGGAGCCCAGTTCCAGCACCTGCGACTAGATTTCCAGCACCTTTGGCGGTGTTTCTGAGTCCTTCGTTCCCACGTATACCTTTTGCCAGCCCAGCAGCTAGAGCACGACTCGGAGTGGTCGGAGGTCTTTTCCTTGTAAAATCCAAATCCAGAGTTTTACTGTATACTATTTTACCGTTCGTACCTGTTCCACGTGCTTTGACTTTGTATTTTTTTGCTTCAATCCCTTGCCACACAAGATCAAATTGAAAATTCTTCTTAGTGTTATTTGGGTCTGTTATATCAGTTACTCTATTATTTGGAGTTGCTTGTGAAACTATTTTATCGTCCACTAGTAATTCCACTTGATTTACTTCACCCTCTCCCTCTTTTACAACTGAAATATTCAGTTTTTTGTCATTTGGAATACTTTTTTCTCCGGCGATTAGATTAACGAATTTTAAGATAAAATTATTTTTACTCTCATCAGTATTACTTGCATCATCAGATTGATCAGAGTTATTATTCTGATTTTGTTTGTTTGAGAAATCTTCAACCGAATTTTTAGTAACTTGAGCTAATTCAGAGTTATTAAATGGTCGTGACGGATCAACATCGCTGAGTCTTCTCCCGATTTCAGTTTGTAAATCGCCTTCAAGTGAACCATCATTTAATTTATTTTTCGCTCCAAAGTTCCTATCTGACAAGATTTGCTCTGCTACACTCTTTAATTCGTTTGCATTAAATGAGTCTTGATTATCAGGATCATTTGCATCATCAGAGTTAAAACTATCTGCTTTTACGACCTGTTTATTGTTCTCATTAAAAGGTGTCCCTCCATCAAATGTATCTTTAGTTTCTTCTCTAGGTCCTTTTTCATAAAAACCACCTGGTTTATTGTGAACCCTTGATGGTTTGATAGCTTCTCTTTCTGCATCTTCTTTCTCTTTGAGCTTCTGCTCGTACATTTGAGCTGCTCTTTGTGCTTCTTGTGCACCTTCGGGAGATGTTTCAATATCATTCTCAAACTCTGCTTTTTTGGCATCTTCTTTGGCTTCTGTGACTTCACGAGCTAGTCTTTGCTGTCTAGGTTCTGCAGACGCGATTCTTCTATCAGACTCATTTTTAGCTTCTGGATCTCCAAGCTCAGTTAGATTTTTTAGTTTCTGAGTGCCTTGATAAGTCGGATCACTCTTTACTTTTTTAGCGATCTCAGCTATATTGAGTGGCTTTGATTCTGCTTTTCCAGAATAATCAGGTGACGGGAGATTCTTGATATCATCTTTATGAACATTTCGAGCAAAACCTTGGGCAACAGACGCCAACCTCCCGATTCTTGCTGAATCTCCAATTATTTCGTTAATGGCAGCTAAGTTATTAAGTTCCCTAGCAACAAGATAATCAATCTGATTTTTGTAATCATTTTTAACAAGGATTCTAGCAGTTTCTATAGGAATACCATCATTTTTAGAAACTTCAATCGATAGTCTTTCTGAGATCTCGTTGACAAGTTCAATTCTTTTTTCCATCAGGTCGGTGCCAATTGATTTATTATTTTCAGCCATTTGAGTTATTTATAAGATATATATTTCGATTTTACCTTACATTTTACGTCTTGGCAAATTCAAGATCTCAAAGTTTCAAAATTAAAACGAAGGCTAAAAATTTGAAAAAATACTACTTTTTTACCAAAAATTCAAAAAAATCAAAGAAATGCTAGTTTTAGATATTCTTTTCTCCTTATAAATACAATCTTTTAAAGATTATTTCCTGACAGCTCTTGACAAGAGACAAACTTTCTGTCTTCTTTGTATATGTGACTAATCAGGAGAATAAACCCTCCTAACAACAGATTGACAACTTGGAAATAATTACACGTCAAGGGTAAATAGTAATATTTACTCCTGTAAAATAAATCACTTAAAACATTAATAGATTCTCTAAAAAGCAAAGTATTTTAAAATCAAATCATAAGAGTATATGGAGGATGCCTTGGGTGTAAATGCCGATGAAGGACGTGACACACTGCGATAAGCTTTGGGTAGGCGTGTGTAGCCAATGATCCAAAGATGTCCGAATGGAGTAATCCAGTCAGAGTAATTTCTGACATGAACTAGGGTAGTACCTAGGTAATCGGGAACCTGCTGAAGTGAAACATCTCAGTAAGCAGAGGAAAAGAAACAGCTATGTTAATTCCGCTAGTAGTGGCGAGCGAACGCGGATCAGTCAAAAACTTCAGTTACCATTTAATTCGGATTGATAAATCCGGTATCTAGCAATAGATATCAATTTTGAAAGAGGAATTAAGCTCCGGCGGGAGTAAATGGGCTGCGAGGGTTGCGGGAAAGAAACGTTTACAATGCTGCCGCTTGTAGGTAGGTCTACAAAATATAGTTATAGCTTAATACAACTGGAAAGTTGAGCCAGAGACGGTGATAGCCCGGTTAGTTAAATTTCTATATTACCTATCAGTTTTTTCTCCCAAGTACAACGAGGGCACCGTGAAGCCTCGTTGGAATCAGGCGTGACTACGCGCCAAGACTAAATACATTTACACACCGATAGTGAACTAGTACCGTGAGGGAAAGGTGAAAAGTACCCCAAGTAGGGGGATGAAAGAGATCCTGAAACCATATACTTACAACGAGTGGAAGACGTACTTGTACGTTAACCGCGTGCCTATTGAAGAATGATCTAACGAGTGAACTGCGTATGGCAAGGTTAAAAGCGCTAGAGCTTGTAGCCGCTAGTGAAAGCGAGGGTTAATAGCCCGTTTAGTCGTACGCATTCGACCCGAAACCCAGTGAGCTATTCATGAGCAGGTTGAGACTTGGATAATCTCCAAGTGGAGGACCGGACCGGTAGAAGCTGCAAATTCTTCGGATGACTTGTGAATAGAGGAGAAATTCCAATCGAACTGGGTGATAGCTGGTTCTCGCTGAAATATCTTTAGGGATAGCCTTAAGTTAAAGCTTGTAAGAGGTAGAGCACTGGTTGAATCTGGGGGGAGCAATCCTACCCAATTCAGATAAACTCCGAATTCTTACGTAGTGTTCCTTAGGAGTCAGACTGTGGGATCTAAGTTTCATAGTCTAGAGGGGAAGAACCCAGATCGTCGTTTAAGGCCCCAAAATCGTAACTATAGTGAAAAGGAGGTGGAATTACTCGGACAACCAGGAGGTTGGCTTAGAAGCAGCCATCCTTTAAAGAAAGCGTAATAGCTCACTGGTCTAGTGATTCTGCGCCGACAATATATTGGGACTCAAGTTACGTGCCGAAGACACGAATAGAAATTTATTTCTATGGTAAGCGAGCGTTGTAGATGCGCTGAAGCATAAGGGGTAACCCGTTGTGGAGCGTCTACAAGTGAGAATGTTAGAATGAGTAACAATGATGCAAAGTTAAAATCTTTGCCACCGAAAATCCAAGGTTTCCTACGCAACGATTTTCGACGTAGGGTAAGTCGGGCCTTAGGTATTTTTCTAATGGAAAATACTGATGGACATACAGTTAATATTCTGTAACTAGGTGTAGATGCGATGAAGGGACGCAATCTGGTAAGCTGTGCGGCTTTTGGCTATTGCCGTAAATGCGATTAGGTGTCTGTATAGCAGCAAATCTGTTATGCTTTAGATAGGTAGCTTAGGCTACTGTGTCTAGCACTGAGTCAAGTTTGAATGTGGGCGACCATAAAATCAGTTGAACCAAATTGCCAAGAAAAGCTTCTAAGCTTAATCTACATTTATCCGTACCGCAAACCGACACGGGTGGATGAGGAGAGAATCCTAAGGTGAACGGGTGAACAGCAAGTTAAGGAACTCGGCAAAAAATCAGGCGTAACTTCGGAATAAGCCTTGCCCTTAATTGGGCTACAACAAAAGACTCTCTACTGACTGTTTAACAAAAACTTAGCTCCCTGCTAAAGCCAAAAGCTGATGTATAGGGGGTGATGCCTGGCCAGTGTCGGAAGGTTAACAGAAGCGGCGCAAGCTTCTTCTCTAAGCCCCGATGAACGCCGGCAGTAACTATAACTGTCCTATGGTAGCGAAATTCCTTGGCACATAAGTAGTGTCCCGCACGAATGGCATAACAAGTGGAGAACTGTCTTAACTGCTGACCCGGTGAAATTACAGGAGGGGTGAAGATGCCCTTTACCCGCACCAAGACGAAAAGACCCTATGAAGCTTTACTACAGGGTGTTGTTGTAATATTGTTTTGTTTGCTCAGGATAGCTGGGAGACTTTGATGATAAAACTTTGGTTTTGTCTGAGTCGCCGGTGAGATACCAGCCTGGCACTATGATATTACTCACTTGGATTTAACTAATCCAAGGACAGCGGCTCTCGGGTAGTTTAACTGGGGCGGTTGCCTCCTAAATGGTAACGGAGGCGTCCAAAGGTTGGCTTATCTCGGATGGAAATCGAGACTCAAAGTATAAAAGCATAAGCCAGCTTGACTGCAAGACCATCGAGTCGCGCAGACACGAAAGTGGGGTTTAGTGAACCGACCTGTTTCGAGTGGGAGACAGGAAGACCAACGGATAAAAGTTACTCTAGGGATAACAGGCTGATCTTACCTAAGCGTCCACAGCGACGGTAGGGTTTGGCACCTCGATGTCGGCTCATCGCATCCTGGGGGTGTAGAAGCTCCCAAGGGTTTGTCTGTTCGCCAATTAAAGCGGTACGCGAGCTGGGTTCAAAACGTCGTGAGACAGTTTGGTCTTTATCTGGTGTGGGCGTGTGAAATTTGAGTGGGCGGATCTCTAGTACGAGAGGACCGAGATCCATTAGCCTCTGGTGTATCGGCTGTGCTGCCAAGTGCAATGTCGAGTAGCTACGCTAAGTCATGATAACCGCTGAAAGCATATAAGCGGGAAGCTGTCCACAAGATTAGATTTCGATGACGCAAGTCGAAAGGCTCCTAGAAGACTACTAGGTAATTAACATTTTCATTTGATTTGAAGTAGCTTGCTACTGATCTGATTTTGAAGATTAGAATAGGTCATAGGTGTAAGGCTAGTAATAGTCTCAGCCAAGTGATACTAATCAGCCGATTTTTGATTTTTACTGCAATTTTTGCAATACTTTTCTAAATAGCGTTTCTATTAAAATTTAAGTGAAGTAATTATTTCCATGTTGTCCTTCTTACGTCCATTTATGGATAGTCACAGAAACAACTTTATTTCTATAAAGTTCATAAAGCTCGTAATTTCATTTAGATCTTATGACCTTTTAAGACTTTATAGACTTATCTTACTGGTGTTTCAAGAGCAATGGTCCCACCTCTTCCCATTCCGAACAGAGTCGTTAAACGTTGCATCGCCGATGATACTAGGACGCAGGTCCAGGGGAAAGTAGGCTAATGCCAGTATTCATATTTCCGTCCCTAAAGGGCGGTTTTTTGATGCCTATATTCAAGTTTTATTAAATATATCCTTCTTTTTTGTATAGTAATTTTGAGTTTTAAATCGATGATAATTACGATATTTGACATATTTCCGCATAGCTATATTGCTTCAATTGAAATATCATAATATATGCAAGTGCAGCAATTACCAATTTACCAATTCTTAGAAGGTTCTGGAAAAAGTTTTGTTATCCCGGTTTACCAGAGAGATTATGCTTGGACTAAAATAAACTGTCAAAAATTGTGGGATGGCCTTATCGATTTAAAGAATAATGACCGAAAAGATCATTTTTTAGGCACTTTAGTAACTATTGGAAGTGGTTTTGAAGAATATACTATTATCGATGGGCAGCAGAGATTAACAACAGCCTCCATTTTACTTATTGCCCTCCAATCATTCCTTAAAAACAAAATAGATAAAAGTGATTCTGAAAATATTTTAGTTCAACAAATTTTAGATTTTTTGGTTAATAAATACTCTCACGATGAGGCCAAAAGAATAAGACTAAAGCCAAATAAGCAAGATCAAGAGCATTTTGAAAAGCTTTTTACTGATGCAAAAATATTGGATATTGATTCAAATATAATCAACAACTACAACTTTTTTTATGATAAAATTGATTCAAATGTTCTTTCTCCGAATGAAATATTTGAGTCTTTTTAGAAAGTTGAAGATTGTTTTGATTGATTTAGTCAGAGGTCAGGATGATCCTCAATTAATTTTCGAAAGTTTAAACTCTACTGGAGTGGATCTAACTGCTGGAGATTTGATCCGTAATTATATTTTGATGGATTTAGAGCCATTTGAGCAAGAAAAATTGTACAAAGATTATTGGATACATATTGAAAAGTTGGCTGGTGATGTGGCTGAATTTATTCGAATTTATTTAATCTTTAAGACAAAGACATCTATCAAAAAAGATGAAGTGTATATTGCTTTCAAGAAAGCCTCTTTGGAACTATTTGATAAAGAATTTCTCAGAGATTTCCTACAGATGAAGAGTTTAAGAAAGCGCTTGTTTATAAAGAGGTGTACAGATTTCAAACTAAAAATCGAAACTTTTTACTGGAGTCGTTGGAAAATTTTAATTCCGCTTATCCCGTTAATGTAGATGATTTAACTATTGAGCATATAATGCCTCAGACTTTAACTCAGGGTTGGAAAGATCAACTTGGATTAAATTTTTTAGAAATTCACAAAAAATATCTCCATACTTTAGGTAATCTAAGCCTAACTGGTAAAAATTCTGAGCTTTCAAACAACTCATTTGAAGACAAGCAAAGAATTGATTTTCAAACTAGCAAACTTAAATTAAATTTTGATTTGGAGAATTTAAATCACTTCAATGAACAAACTATTTTAGATCGAGCAAATAGTTTAGCTACAATCGCTATAAATATCTGGTCATTTCCCGTAACAACATACTTTAAAGATGTCCCAGAAGAACAATTGTATGATTTAACCAGTGAGGATAGTTTTAGTGGTAGCAAGCCTTTCAATCTGTATTTAAGTGATGAAAAAGTTGTGCAAGTTAAAACTTGGCGTGATTTACTGAGGATTACCTGCGGTTACTTTTATAATTTCTCTCCAACAGAGTTTATAGAAATCCAAAATGGGCAAGAGTTTAAATGGTATTTTGATACTAGTAAACCTCTCAGGCATCCTATTGAGTTTGCACAAGGAAAATTTGTAGAAGGGAATATGAGCGCCAATTCTATTATTTGGTTTTTGAAAACCTTTGCTACTAGAATGAACTATGAGCCTGATAAAATAACTTTTTCTATAAAATATAGTAATGTTGGAAATTCCGTATCTGAATAGTCTTAAGAATCAACTGATTCTACTGGCTCTTACGACTAATATACTTCTGTTTTTGGGGCTTAGGTTTAATCTCACTTGCCTTAACCAATCCCATGCTCTTAAAGAGGCCGAAAAGCGCCATGCTGTGACCTTGGCCAAGGGTAAATTCCTGCTTTAGCCAATTTACCACGGCACCTGGTTTGACATCTGGCTCAAACAAACCTTTTTCTGTAGCGAGTTTGGCTATTTCTTCAGGTGTTTTTCCAGTTTGATTAAAGATAGTTTCTATTAGAGATTGAAATGACATATTGGGTTATATTCTCTTAAGGTAAGACTCATTCTTTGTGTTAGTCAATATAAATATTTGTTTTTGAGGCATTAAACTCATTTATCATATCAAATTGGACTTCTGCAAAAAGATAAAATTTGTCTTTTCGAGTGCAACGAGAAATCTAAAAAACAGTCTGCTAAGATTTCTCACTATGTTCGAAATGACTTAGTTAGCTAATATTCGGAAGTGCTGCAATCTACCCTGTTTAAAGGGTTCAAACCGTAAGGTTTGCTGAGTAACTCCATCGTAGCTCTGAGTAACTCCATCGTAGCTCTGAGTAACTCCATCGTAGCTCTGAGTAACTCCATCGTAGCTCTGAGTAACTCCATCGTAGCTCTGAGTAACTCCATCGTAGCTCTGAGTAACTCCATCGTAG
>Ga0316610_1000066_pt1 | contig 27486 bp, 28 predicted proteins | sample MIS2017111B_MG_FD_207677 | JGI IMG/M metagenome (GOLD analysis project Ga0316610, IMG submission 207677) | Microbial mat bacterial communities from Middle Island sinkhole, Lake Huron, Michigan, United States - MIS.2017.111B | ecosystem: Environmental > Aquatic > Freshwater > Lake > Sediment... | reverse complement strand
TCTGGTTCTTCTAAATTTTTGCTTTCCGTCTAATTCATCCATAGATGGATCTCTTAGCCTCTTGCATAAAATTGATTTGGTTACAATCTTCTCTTCTTTTATGTATTGATCGTCAGCTTCATAAATAATGTCTTTAGCGATATTAATATAATTAGATTCTATATCATACTCCTTTGACTTATCATCCTTGATAGACTCCATTCCATACATCTCTATTAAATACCTTATTTGTTCTCGTTCTCTTTCATTGTAGTTCATATTTTAATGGATCTTGTGGAGAATGAATGAGGTTGTGGTCGTCTTGTGACACTACTCAGGATTTCCATTGCTCCGTTTTTCATTGCTTGTTCTACTGTTAATTCGCCTTGCTCTGTTTGTATAATATCATCCTTATGAAAGGTATATGTTATATTAGAGCTAATGGCATCTACTTGTATAATGTCTTTGCTTAGCCAATCTTTGTCTACTCTATGGGGCATAATCTCTAAGAAGAGCTTGTCTCCGAATATATCAATTAGCTTATGAATGTTTTCATTAGCCATGTCTCTCTCTCCTCTCAAGAAAGGGAATACAACGGGTCCGATGATACAACCAGAACCACATATTAACCCATCCTTGAAGGTATCTAGGTCTTCCCATGTTACTCTTGGCTTCATTCCAAATACGCTAATAGGCCTATCGTCCATCCATGAACAATTCGATAGCTCTAAAAGGTTTTTGTATCCTGTGTGATTAGATGCCCATAGTGTTATATGAAAATAGTTAGGCACCTTCTTTTGGTGAGGTGCTTTTATATAGTCTTTTCCTGGATGCAAGTATGCTTCCAGCCCTGGGATCCCTTTGATGTTTGCGCTAGCACTTTGATTAATGAGATCATACAACCCCATTACATATCCGTGATCTGTACAACTACAGGCTTCTAGACCATTGTTTTTGCAATAGTCTATGTATTCTGAAACCTGAGATACACCGTCTAATAAACTATATGCAGTATGTGCATGTAGCGGGAGGATCTTAGCCTCGGTAGGTGGCTTACTCACTATTATTCTCGATCTAGGATTTCAGTAGATACTCTATACCCAAGGTCAGTTGTAATAATAACCCCTTCCAGTACTAGCCTTTGAATAGGCTTTTGTATAACAGCAGATGGCATATCAATCCCTAAGTCGTTTCTGATTTGTTCTGCGATACTCTCTAACGTCTTTTCTTTCTTCCCTAATGAATCAACGATAATTCTTTCTGTAATAATGTTCATGTCTGAATGTTCCTTTTAATTTTATTTATCTGATTTTGAATTTCTTGTGGCGTACTTGCCCCTGGGTCTTTTCCGTTATCCATAAATGTATAATACACATTTGATGAATTTTGCATATCAATTAAGCAATCAAAGAACGATTTGTCGTCTATCTTAACCCCTGGGTCAAGTATCCAATAAATTGTATTCCAGATCGTTGTGATGATTTTACGCTGTTCGTAAGTTATTTTATTACCCATAGTAGCTACAGAACCTTTTCCTGCTTTGATACAGTCTATCGGTCCTTCTACTAATATAACTTCGTCTTTGTTATGCTCTTTAGCAATATCATAGTTGTATATGATACGCTTACGTTGCATCTCTGGACATGTATAATACTTCGGGACTACCGCATCCTCCCATTTTAAAGAAGGCATCATACGACGTTTATCGAATTTCTTACCAGTCCACACATATCGTATATTGTTCTTGGTGTATGATATTTCTCTAGCTTGCCATCCGACAAGTTTATCACACGAATAATATGGGAATATAATCCTTCCACCAGTAGCGTCATACTTCTTTCCGATCTTGAAGTTTCCAGGGGCATCACAGTAATACAGATTGCTCCATTTTACCTGCTCTTTAGTAAGTCCTCTGTCGTCTAGTAGGTATTCCCACGCTACATGATCATCGCTAAGTGTATGCACTGGCACTATATTCCCTGGGGACATAATGCCGTCTATCCACTCATCTACCTCACGCTTTTTCTTTTCTGTTTTTGCTTCCTCTCTGCTTACTGCCACGGACTTTAGGAATACCATAGCTGGGTCGAAAAACTCAGTAATGGCATTTCCCTTAACCCCACAGTCATGACAGTAGTAAGCACCAGTCTCTGCGTTAATAGACATTTTATATCTTCCGCCCTTTTTGTGGAATTGCCGACAATGCACATAGTATTCTACGTGCCTATCGGATTCGGATTTAGTGGCTTCAGGAAAAACATCTAGTACTTCATCTATTGTCAACATTGTATCTTTTCCCTTCTGAATTTAGGCTTACCGTCTAGTACAACCTCATGGTCTTTATTGATTTCGGTTTCCGTGGTATATCCTGCTACCGCAATCTTAATAAGCGGCATGGGGCCGCCATCTATGATTTTATATAATCTTAATCTATGTGCGCTCATAGGGAATATTCTTACTTCTTCATATTCTATATGGTGGTTTTGAACTATTAGGCGATCATTAGGGTTCATTCCATACCTAGGCCAATCTTCTCTGGCTGATACAGCCTTTGCGAGTCTCATATCTACGTAATCCATGTAAATATCTCTAGACGTACTATGAGAGCATTTTACTAATGTCCCCACATATTTAATATTATCTTCATCATCAGTAATTACTAAGAACTCTGACATGTGTGCCATTTGTAATGAAAACAACATTGTGTCTAGCGCAACAGCAAAGGCATTTATTTTGTGTAATGCGTTTATTCTTCGTAGCTCTAATTGTAGATTAGTACATTGTCTTAATTCTTGGCTTACCGTATTAATTACGTTGCTCATACTTGTATTCTTCTAACAGAGGTTCTTCTTGCTCTATTAAATTGCACTTCTTCTCCAGTATTATCTCCTGGTATCCCTGGGAAGTCAGGAGGTAGGTCTGCAAATCTTTGATAGTCCATATTGGCCTCTATCTGCGCAGTAAAGAGTCTACCATCTCGCATCTTTGATGCAGTAACGGTATTGATATTGTTTGCACGCTGTTCTTTTGTAGCGCCAAGCCCAAGGAACACTGAACACCTGTGAGCCTTTGAAAAGGACTCAGAAGAGTTACTCATATTTACTTCTGCTTGGTCTTCACTTTTTACATTTGACTGAGTAGTGGTCCATATAGCAATCCTATGCTTCAATGCCATCTTAGATAGGCTTTTACTAAAGTCAGCTAGGCTATGCCTATACTCTTTTTTTACTACAAATCCATCTGTTCTGTCTTTTGGATTAGTTTCAAGAGCATCAAGCCAATCTACAAATAACATTCGCAAATCAAATTCTTTTTTCATTGCGATAATTTGCTGATCTAGGTCTGCTACGGTGCATGAGTCTTGAGAGGCATCTATGATATGGAATCGGCGTCTTGCTTCTATGTCATAACTAGACATAAAATCCTCTACCTCTTGCTTCACCGCTCTTTTATCTCCGCCATCGCCAGACCGTATTCTAGAGTATGGGATGTTGCATATATTAGCATATAGCCTATCCATGATCTTTGACTCAGGAAGCTCTAGCGTAGCCATCGCAGCGTTGTGGCCAAGCCTAGCAGCACCCCAGCACATATTAATGCCAAGTGTTGTTTTGCCAAGGCCAGTTATACCGCAAATAATACCATATTCCCCTATCCCATGTCCTCCGCACATTGGGCCATCAATTGTATGTAGACCGCATGGAACTAAATCTACTGGAACATCGCTTATATTTACGGATAACAGTGGAGTGCTACGACGTATGCCAGTCTTTTTTGAACTTCCCTCGTCTAGTGCTAATTGCCTAATCCTACTATTAGCTTCCTGTTTTGTTATCCTATTAGTTGCTAGGCCATTAACGATATTAGACAAAGATGTTTCTGAAATGAAGTCATCAACAACTCCTTCGTAGGTAGTTGTATCAAGATTCATCTCGTATATTGCATCTAGCTCATTTCCTATTTCTTCTACTTCCTCTCTTAGGATGTCCTTGGACTTTATCATCAGCTTAATCTGCTGACATAAGGTATCCATGGGAATTGGATGGCTTACTTCACCATCACTAGGCGACATATTACGCATTTTTAACACACGTACAGCCGCTTGGATAATTGCTCTATGGGTGGGCTTGCTGAAGTTTTCTTGAGACAATTCTCCTTGGTCTAACCTCTGAACAAACTCTGGTGACATTAGTATGTTCGCCACCATCCCCCTCTGAAACTCTTTTTGCGTATATAAGCGAATATCTACTTCCATATTTCTTTTTTATGTAATTTTTTAGACCTGGATTGAAGTTAAGCTCTGCTACAATCTTTTCGTAAAAGAGCTCTAAGATTCTATCCACATGACTTAGGTTGCACAACAATATTCTAGCAAAAGGCCTAATTGGACTTTGTGGATCTAGTAATATATCATTAATGAATTTAATTGATTCTTGTTTGCTTATTTCTTTGCCATCTGGAAACTTAGCGTCTACAAGTCCCTGTATGTATAGGATTTGTGTTCTTATCTGATTCTCTAGGTCATTGGCTGCTTGTGATACATATGACTGATACCGTTGTATGGAATCAATTTTGTGCAAAAACTGCGGCTTAATGAACCCATTCCTATTTAGTTGCGTGGGAGGTACATAACTCGCAAACTGGGCATCAATAAAAATATATGGATCAGCACCAAGCTGATCTACTACATCTCCAACTCTTTGCCATGTCATCTGATTGTAATTTGTAATCCTGTCACGTGTTTTCTTTTCATAATAATCTCTAAGTATGTGTTCCGTAGGTGGTTTCATGTGAATTGTATGTCTAATGGAGATGCATTTTCAATGACGTTATAATTTCTATTTACGTATTTTGATATTCTTGATTTCGATTTTGATAAGTATTTGGGATGCCAGCTATCCATAAAGTCGATAACAATCCCTTTCGTTTTTTGATTTGCGAGCCTTCTGTTTCTGCCTGCTTTTTGTAGTACTGACGTTTCAGATTGTCCCCAATGAGCGTTAATAGTAATAAATAATGCTTTTGGATCTACGCCTTCTGCCAGTGCGTCAGTTGAAATAATACGTTTAATGTCTCCGCTATTGAATCCCTCTAATATTCTTTTTTTCTCTTTTGTAGATAGTCCTGCATGATACACTTCAAATTCTTCTGGTAGTGACTCTTTTAGGAAGTTCATATGGTAGTTTGTTCTTACAAAGATTAGTAGCTGTTGATGTGCAGGAGCCAGATTACACACGTCAATAATAAGCTTATTCCTAGTGCGATTATACCATATACCATGTTTTTCCATGGTCAATTCTTGCGTGCCTTGTTCTGGCTGGAAGCCATTATCTACATTTAAGGCATATACATCTAATGGAGATACTTTCCCCATCTCTTCTACAAATTCATCGCTAATCTTAAAAACTATTTTTCCAAAGATGGCTTCTAAATAATTATGCATCCCTGTAAATTTGTTCTCAATAGTAGCAGATAATCCATACTTCTTTGCCCACCTGTATCGCATAATATCGGCAGACCTCTTTTCTCCGCTTGCCCCATGGCACTCGTCATAGATAAGAAACTTTACCTTTTTTGAATAAAACTTCCCTAATGAAGCAGATGTAATAATCAATGTATCTCCAGACTTTTTCTTGTCGGTAATGTAAATACCTACGTTGCTCTCTGGACATAAACCAACAAGGTCATCATATAGTCTCTTGGCTACTGCGCCCCTGTTTGTCACAATGAGGCCAGGATGCCCAGTATATGCTCTGGCTAGTGCTGCTATGATATGAGTCTTCCCTGCTGATGTAGCGGCATCCAGCATGCAACCAGCATAGCTATGCTCTAACATAGCGGTTGCTGCCTCCACTTGATATGGACGTAAGCCGCTAAATACACTATCGTCTAGCTTAGGTTCTACGTATTTACTCGTGTCTCCTGTGAATTCTATATTGTCGCCCATCACCATAAAGAACTCTTCCAGTTTTTGTTTGAGGCCTGGATACGTAATAATAAAGCCAGATTCTTCATCTATGTAATATAAAGGCATACTTTCAAAAGTTACCTCTCCATCTACAAGGTACTCCACAATGCGTTTCTCTTTCTTTGAGTAAAACTGCTTTACTATCTTTGGCTTACTGCCATGGGTGAATGACAACAAATTCTGTAATTCATGCGTTGGTGGTGCTTGAATAATAAGCCCCTTGCTGTTCTCTAGTATTGTAATATCCATATGTCTTAATTTATATAGGGGCCTCACATCTCTGAGAGGCCCCAATTTTATGTCAATTCTATTGTGTCATCAAAGCATCTCTTGAGCGCCTCTTCGTGCGTTATCAAGATTGTTTGGAGCCCCATAGATTTAGATGTTTCTTTGATTTTGTCAAACACATCAGCTAGTTTTTCTTTGGTCTTTTTGTCTAGCCATAGCGTAGGCTCATCAAGAACCATGATTCCACCATTGGCGGCATACCTATCAAATGTGGCAAACCTAAATGCCAAACTTAAGGATACCTTTTCTCCTCCAGATCCCCAGTCTGCTGGAATAACCTCTCCATTGCTACGGCAGAACATAAAGTCCAAGCCCTTGCCCATCTTGATATAATACTTAGAATCAAAGATCTCTAGATACTCATTGATCTTGTCACACATAGATTCAATCTTCTCAAATACATACTTTTCCGTAATGCTACTATCGGGAGCAAAAATGCTTTGGATAGTATCTACGTTCTTCTTGTGTATCTGTAGGATTGTTGCGTTTTGCTGGCTAGATTCTATCTCGGCTAATTCAGCACTATACGAACTCAGTGTATGTTCATCTTCAGTAATTGTTTCATTCAGTGATCTAATATCAGTTTTGAGTTGTATAGATCGTTCATTGAGTCCATCAATGTAATCCAAGAATTCTTTATATTCTTTTTTGTCTCTCTTTGGTGGACGAACGCCAGCTACTTTTTTACTAATAGCACTCATCTCATTGCTCTTGTCTTTTAGTAATGTACGCAAGTGATCCCTTTTGTCTCTTTGTTTACGCAACTCAGACAATAAGCTCTGTGATTTATCTACCTGTTCACTAAGTAAGCAATCTAGATCTTTTAGTTCAGTCCTATATTTCTCACGAGAGTCTAGTAGTTCATTAACATGTTCTTCCTTTAGTGGGGATTTACATAGAGGGCAACAGGCTTTGTCTTTACTGCCATTATAAATAACAATAGCTGAATCAATCACCTTCTCTTCCCTTGTTTTGCCCTTAATATCAGATTTGATTGTAGCCATTTCTAGCTCTATATTCTGTTTTTCCCCTTCGGTCTTTAGGATGATGGCTTCTAGGTTCGTCAGTTCATTCTGAATATTATTGATATTGTTACGCAAGATAGAAATCTTTTCTTCTGATCCGCTCGATAGGCTTTCCTCATATGCTATAGCCTTTTGGTATAGGCCATATATTTTGTCATACATAGGAGATTCTTCATCAAGTTCGTCACTTACTTCTTGAAGCTCTTTCTCTAGCTCTTTAATGCGAGGCCTAGTAGATGCTATCTTTTCTTCAATCCTTTTGATACTGGACACGACAGACTGCTTATTGAATACAATCACTTCTGGTAAATTGGCTTTCCAGTTAGCAATTGCTGCATGTATTCTAGTAGCCTTCTCTAGACCAAAGAATTTCTGTAATAGCTTTTTCCTTTCGGCTGGCTTACTAAATAAAGTAGCAAGCATTTCGCTTTGCTCAACAAATGCCATATTCTGTAGGAACGATAAATCACATCCAGACATTTTAACTACTTGATCTGTAACCGTCTCTGCTCCAGTAAACTCTTGGTCACCAAGCATCATATGTGCATGTGATGTATGAATGTACCTTACTATAGTAAATGGCAATCCACCCATGTGCCCTTCAGCCTTAACTGATCCAGTCTTTGCTCCAGCCCTTAGTGTGTCTATTTTCTTTCTTTGAAAATCTCCTATCAAAACACCAGAAACTGCAGCGCCAATACTGCTTTTGCCGCTTCCTATGGGACCAATAATCCCAGTAAAGTTTTCTGGAAACTCTACCTCTATCAGCTCATGCTGTCGTAGATTGTTGATCGTTAGTTTGTCAATTCTGATCATATGTCATACTTTCTAAGTCTTCTCTTAGTAGAGATTCTACTGTCTTCGGGGAGCATATAGGTGAGTTGCCCCAAATAGATAATGCTAGCTCCTTCTGTGATGCAGAAATTGTACTATCATTCGCTATGATTCCCTCTAGTGATCCATCGCTATTCTCCGTGTCTTGATGAATCTGTGCATGCACTTTTTTCTTAGAGACTTCTCTAATAGTACGGAAACAAAACCCACAACTATCGTTTTTTTGCATTTCAAATGCTGCTTCCTCTAGTTGCTTATACAGACTATATCCATGCGTTGGGTGCTCTGCTTGACATATAATTACATAATCATCTTTCATATTATTGAGATCATTTTCTATGTCATCAATACTGTCGTATGAAGATGTGTTTATGACATTAGTGCGCTGATATACTTCGTATGGACACTTCTCTAGCTTCTTATTGTCGCTGTCATATAAAAGAAATGAGAAATTACTTTCTACCTGTCCACGTCTATGAAAATCAACATTCCCTGGATATGCAGCTATGTGATCACCGTCTGGAGATATTGCACTTTTCTGAATATGTAAATCGCCTAATGCAAGATATTCACAAGATTGCATTGCAATCATAAGTTTCTGGCTATCTAATTGCGGTGTAGCAATTTGTGGCAAGAATCCTAATGCAGATTGATGCATTACTGTACATATATATGTATTTTGCTTTTGTGCAAGATCGTCAATAGCTTGAGCCAATTCTCTTGGTCGCTTGTAATCAATAACACATATAGTATCATTATACTTACCGCCAGAAGTATCTCTAATGCCCTGCATATCAATAATCTCTTCATGGACAATGCCAAATTTGTCAGTAAGATACTTACTCGGATAATCAGTAGTTACTCTATCATGATTTCCAACTGAGCATAATACATCTATACCAGCCTTTTTAATATCTTTTACAAATTTAGTAAATGTAGAGACTTCATATAGGTCTGGATTTTCGCTGTCGAATATATCGCCAGCAACAATAAGCACATCTGGCTTTTTTCTAACGATAGATCCATACAATGATTTCTTATCTCTGGTGATAAATGTGGCTAATTGATTATTTCTTCGTTTTAGGTTGGAGCTAAATTGCGCTCCGATATGTAGGTCTGCTATATGTGCTATTTTCATTTCATTTTTTTATTTGATGCAATTTTAACGCTATTGACTGAATCAAAGACAATATATGATTCTTCTCCAGTATCATAGTCTTTGACTACTGCCATTAAATCTACTGGGACTCCATCAGCTCTAGTTATACTAGCAATCTCTCCACCGTATATACCGATACGAATGGCCAAGGCCGGAAGCCCACTTGATGGGACTTCCTCCTTTTCTGCATGTACAATACTTCTTAGCCTATGTATGGACTTAGGATTTTTCTTAAGCTTTGGTTTGCATTCCATCACCAAAGAAAGACCCTTAGATTTTGCCAATCTTGCAACAGATACTATTCCATTGTCTGCTTCCTCTTCTGTAGGTGGTATAACTACTCCCCATATAGTATTCCCATCTTCTGATACACCAGTTACACAATCTCCAGATTTAACTGTTGATGGGTCAATCATATTATAATTCTTCTAGTTACGGTTCTTTGTTTATCCTTGTCCTGTAGCTTTGTCGCAAAGGCAGGATGAGCCGTAGAGATATAGGCAATCATGCCTTGTATCTTTTGTTGGTCTGCAAAGTAATTTTTGAACCCTTGGTTGTTGTTTTTTATCAAGTTCTGTACATTTTTTCTATATCTCCGATCTATGGTCGGCTTTCCAGAATTGATATTATATCCAATGACTTTCATGCGACCACCCTTGCCAGCTACTACGGTTTTCCTTTCGTTTACGGCATAGCCATTCTCTCTTAGTATTTTTTTAACAAATGAAATAAACATATTGATGCTTTTGGTTGTTTTCCTTTCTGGAAAAGAAAACTGTAAGTCATCAGCATACCTTCCGTATGTTCCATTACACTTCTTTGCTAAGCCATCAAATCTGTAATCCAAAAGCTTAAATACTAAGTTTGAAGCTGCAGGACTTGAAGGCCCTCCTTGATAAAGCATAGTGTTTTTGTCTCTAATCTCATTGGAGTGTATGCCATTAATCTTAAGAGACATACAAACAAATCCATAGATCATACATAGTAGTATTTCGCTTATGGATATATCAGTTATCTTTTTTTGTATTTTCAAAGAATGCTTTGTCATAAGACCTTGCAATACCCTACGCATCGCACTAGATGGCCTTCTTGTGTCAAGAGACGGCAATATTCTTATCAGCACCTTAATGATTCGCTGACATGAATCAAATGCTATAGACTTAATAAAGCGGTCTCTATCGCTAGTCTTGCCGTCAATATACTTAGTGATTAGCATAGCGTACTGACTTAGGTTGTTTACAAAATACCTATCTATTTCTGTGGTTACTTGACTGGTTGGCTGACTAGGAGGTGACTTTTTTTTATTGTATGCTACTTCTATTAATCCTTGGATAATATTTTCACCTGTTTCGTCGCTGAACATATCTACTGTACATACATTTGCATAATTGCTAGATAGATCTTTGTCTAATTTATGTCCAATCAGCGCCTTCTCTAGCATTGACCTAGTAATACTATTAAAAAAGTTTTTAAGGTCTATTTTAATAAGCAACTCTGGAGCTTCAGTTTTTGTTCCATCTTTGCTTGTAACTAGGTGGTGCTGAGCACACTCTATCGCTTTTTTATTCTTGGCGAACCCAAAGGCGCTCTTGTGTGGGCGGAGACGATTAAACACAGAATAGTTAAGATTCTTTTGTTCAAACATAGTCTCTTCGTTAGGGATTACTAACACCCTATAGAATTCAGACAAGCCAGCCGTGGTAAGCAGCAGATAGGATAACCCCATAAGGCACTCCTCTTGTCCAGGCATTTCCTGTAAGTCATTATTGAGATTGCTATCTATGCCACGTGTTGAAACAAATCCATTATCAGAGAATAGCGTCTTCAATAAGAATACGTCTATAGGACATTTTTGGTGTACCAAGCTCCGATAGAAGTCTCTTAAGCGCTCTAGCTTAGTTTTATCTTTTGGAATAAGAGCCACTTTGTTGCTTATTCCTTGTCTATACCTTTCAAGAGATTTACCCTTTGTCTTATTTTGGGTTAGTCTTGTGGTGGCGGTGCCACTTTTCAGCGGCACCACACCATCTTTTTCTGGCATTGTAATGGATCTTTTTTTCATTTTATTATTCCTGCATTGTGCGAATCTTTCGCTTAATGATTGGGCATGCCCATACAGGATTCTCTTCCATGTTGTTTATTGAGACTTCGATGTTACGTCCAATGCTCGATACACGATTTGCTAGTTTACATGTATCAATCTCTTTGGCTGTCCATGTCCCACCCATCTTTGTGACGCCCTCTAGGTCACTAAGGATAGATGCAACCTCCTCGTCATTGAAGACATTAGCGTCTTTGATCGTATTAATCTTTTCCATTAAGGAGTTTATGGTCCTTAGAGACACCTTGTTCTTGCATTCGTTCATGCTTTTGGTTAAGTTATTCACTTCAGCCATTAAAGCTTGTCTCATCTGTAAGGATGCTTGGTGGATAAGATTAAATGCTTTCTCATTCATCATTGCCTGAGCTTCTTTCTCAACCTTCTTAACTTCCGCAAAGCTCCAAGTGTATGGGAACCATTCGTAGTAGAATTTAAGCTTTAGCTCATCTACAGTAGGATACTCAGTGCGGATTTCTTCTTCCGTGTAGCTTGGATAGTTTTCTCTGATCTGTTTGATTTGCTCTGCTTGTATATCTGCATATCGGTTGATAAAACTCTCTGTAGCAATAAAGAACTCTTCCATCTCGTGAGTGAGTAGGTTTTTAATGCGTTGGTATACCTTGATAGGCACGAACCTAGAACCTCTCATCCCTGGAACATCGTATGATAGATATTTCAATTTATTCTGGAGCCTCATCCTAAAGCTCCGAAATACTGCGATTTCATTTGGTGGGATCAAATGCTTGAACCCACGCTCATAAACCACTTTCGATACTCTAGCTCCCTGAAGCTCTATGTCTCTATCGTTTTGCCGTTTTTTACCATCCCAGCAACCGATAGAGATAGAGATCAAGATACCAGACTTGAAGATTTCACTGGATAGGTTTTTAATTACATCACCAGCAATCTCTTCTCTTTCCTGTGCGTCTAGTTCTTTAGCCATATTATTTTACTTTTAAAGTCAATTCAACTTGGCGAGTATTGGGATTAAATTCGCATTTAACAATACTTTGTCCATTGGCTTTTGCAATGCGCTTATGCTCTTCGATTTGGTAGTGCTGACTAATCTTACCTCCGTGTGGTCCAACTACGCTACTAAAGGTAGAACAGAATGAATCCGTAAACATCTCATATGCTCCATCCTTGTTTTTGACTAATGCTATTTGGTAACTAGAACCTGGAACGCTAATGGTAGCGTCACAAGCCATTTTATGCCCAGCATAGAACGTGGCTTCTTTTTGGTTTGTATTTAATGTGCATTTTCGTTCATTGCACGCCTTATCCAATGACTTAAGATTCTTAATCACTGGGCAATCCGATTTGATCATGTGTGACATATTATTATATATTGATATTGAGTTTCCGTTTTTGTGGTGCTACTGAAGATGAACTTCCTGATGATGTAGATGTAGATGCAGCTGTGTCTTCGACACTTGCAAACATTACATTATGCTGTTGAGCCCATTTCCTTATACTGCCTGATTCTTCAGGATTTAATTCATACATTGTTCTAACGCTAGGTATAGCATTTATGATGATGTCTGTTGTTAGGGCATTGTCTTTCCCGAATCCAATAGACTTTACTTTGTCGATGAGTGATTGAATTACAATTTGCTCAATCTCTGATCCAGTTCTATTTGGAGTGAGCGTTGATAGCTTTTTGCAATCAATATCAAATTCTTTGTGATTCCATCCTCGCTTATTCAAATGAATTTTGAAGATGTCCTCTCTCTCTTTTTCCCCTGGCAAATCAATAAAGAAGATTTCATCGAATCTTCCTTTTCGTAGTGCTGGTGCTGGTAATCTTTCTACTCCATTGGTAGTAGCTACAACAAATACATCGGCTTGTCTAGATTGTGTCCAGGTTAGCCATGTGCCATACATACGCTGAAATGTTCCACCGTCAGTAGATGCTCCAGATGCTCCTGCGAAGAGCTTCTCAAATTCATCTACAAATAAGATGCATGGAGATTGTGCCTCCGCATCCTTTAACGCTTTGATTAACTTACCTTCGGATTCACCTAATAGGCTACCCATACAAGCAGAGATGTCTAATCGAAGTAGTGGTCGTCCCCATTCTTTGGAGAGCGCTTTAGCTAAATGGCTTTTGCCAGTACCTCCAGCGCCACAGACTAGGATGCCCTTTGGCAGGTCAATCCCTTCTTCACGTGCCTCATGGCGAAATATAATTTCACGATCTTTGGCCCATGTTTTAAGATTTTGCATCCCGCCGACACCAGAGAGGTTAAAGTCTGGTTTAATAACTTCGATAGTCCCACTACGAGACAATAGCCTAGCTTTTTCGTTGTGGATTACATCTGTATCATACTGACGTTGCGTGCTGCTAGGTGATAAAATATATGACATAGCGTTTGCTCGATTTGCTTGTAGCAATACGTGCTCGGCTTGCCATGCTGTAATACCAGATACTTGTTGTGCAATCTTTGTGGTATACTCTTCATCCATCTCAATGACAGGAGCTTCTTGGTTGCCATGTCCACAAGGAATAGCGCATCCACTGACTATTCCTTTAAGATATTCTATACTTGGTAGAGCGTGATCTACAAATGTCACCACACCTTCTAGCTCTGGTGGAATGAAGTCTGTATGGCTTACAATGACAATCATTTTGTTGCGATTGTGCATAGCCTTTTGTGCAGCAACCTTTAGTGCTCTACATACAGTAGCATTAGTGTGATTGACCTTTGATGGGTCTACCATAGCTGCTGCAATATCTAACATAAACAATGTGCTACCATTTGGGAATCCATGTTGTTTAATATCCCACATAGTATTATCATCCACTGTAGTCGTATCTGGATCAGATACAAATGAATCAATGGCGTCGATAATAGTATCATATTCGACTTCCTGTATGCGTTGTGAATCTCCTCCTAGGATACCACGAGCTTCGTAGATTTTCATCCGTATGTCCCAAACAAAAACAGTTGGGCACGATACGTTACGTGCCATAAGGTATGGCGTTTCTTGTTCGACTAAGCGAATTTCTTCTTGTGACTTAACCCAAACTAAAGGGTTAGCGATGTTTTTTAGGTCGAGCAATATGCTTTTTTCCATTTTATTAGTTTCTTTCAGATATAAAAAAATGCCCCTACCAAATTATGCCAGATGGTAGGGGCTTTATACTTGTTATGTACCTATTACTAAGTACTTGATGGGGCTAGTCGAGCTATTAGTTCGTCTAGCTTTTTCTCTTTTGCTTCGAGTCTTTTCTCTCTGTCCTGTGTTTTCTTTAATTCTGTAAAGTAAACTGCAGTAAGCGTTACATTTAGCGATAACAAAGCGATATTAAGCATAACCTTATTTCTCCTCTTGTGTTAAAGTTTCAATGCATTTACCTAATGCGATTCCACACAGTGCAATAGCGCCAACCATCTTTATGAAGTTAAACATACGTACTAATCTATCCTGTAGACTTATTGTCTATTTTGAGCTTTTTGTTTTTTATCAAGCAATGACTCAAGCTTATCAAAAGCCAATGCCTTCCCTGGCTGAAATTTGCCAAGCATGACCTTGTTTTTTTTAAGACCGGATTTGATTAGAAATGGATTTGGATTTTTACTAAATTTCGTCGTCGTCATAATTGATTCTCATCTTTTTATGCTTCGCCGTCAAGTAGTTCACATCGTCAAAAGTAATTTTATCCTTAGATGTATCGCTTTCGTTTGGATCCGTTTCGTTGTCGTTCTCCTGTCTGTCTGGTCCTAGGTCTTGACCGAAATCTGAAACATCCGAGCAGAAAAAATGAGTATGTGCATCATCTACTATAATCATTTTCCTCGGTTTTACTACTATATTGGCAATAGCAATAGAGGTCATTTCGCTTTCTGGGACTCCCCATTCCCTAAGAATATCTACTCTTGCTTGTGGGATAGGTTCACCGCTCACACAGCATCTCACTACTTTATTCGGCATATTGTTTAATTCATAATATTTGCAGCAAACATGTAGCGCCAATATATATTTGGCTAGAGAGCGTTCAAGCTTTTTTTAACTTGCTATGTATTTTTTTTTCACATAGCTTACATAATCTCAATTATGCCTTCTATTTCCCAGTCCGATTACATCTCAGATGAAGAGTTAAGTAATGCCCTTAATGGAGCTAGGGGGAAAATAGACTTATTGGATTTAGTCCCACTATCTTTTTCTTTCAAGGGAGGTCCATTAGATATAGCGAATAGACGACCAATGTTTTCTGAGCTATTTCGCTCTACTCGTACCCCACGCAAAGACGTATATCTATGCGGTAGGCAATTAGGTAAAACCGTTTCTATTGGGGGAAACATAGCCATGAATAGCACATGGAGAAAGGACTTTACTACTATTTACATTGCTCCCCTAGCGTTATACACACAGAGGTTAAATAGTATGTTTCTAATGCCTATGCTTAGGGGATGTTTGCTACCCTGGCCTATACAGAATACAAAAGATTGCACCAATAACGTACTGGAGAAGAGCTTTCTAACTGGGAGTAGATACATAGGTATCTCTACATACTCAACTGCTAATCAAGCACTTGGTATTACTGGGGACTGGGTTCTCTTTGATGAAACTCAAGATATGAATGCCGACCTAATACCTCAGATTAAAGAGGTCATTGGTACGTCAGACTATCGTTACGAAAGCTATTTTGGAACCGCACGATCTGTAGAAAATACATTATCTATCTTATATGAAAACAGCACACAAAAGGTTGCTCATGTAAAATGCACTAAGTGCGGTAAAGTTAATATACCAAATCTAGAACATAGGGTATTTGATATGATACAGAAGCACGGTATTGCGTGCATTGACTGTAAAGAATTACTCAATGTATCTAGTGCTCAATGGATAAGAACATACGAATATGATCAATTAAACAGAGACACTGAGGGATACCATATACCTCAAATCATGGTCGAAGATCGTATTAAGCCATACGATAGATATGTAGAAACTATATACAACAAGCTACACGGGACTAATGCGTATAGCGAAACCAAATTCCTCCAAGAAGTGTTAGGCATACCTACCTCACAAGGTGGGATGCCTATTACACAAAAAGACATTCAAGAAGCTTGTGTCCTAGACATTGAGGCAGACACTCGTACTCCTCCTGGCAGATACCATGCTATAGCTGGTGGTGCTGACTGGGGCGGTAGTGAAGTAACTTCATTTACCGTAGGTGTTGTCTTAGGATATATGGACGGAAAGTTTGATGTCTTGGGAGCTACTAGACCTACTGGACTACCTGACGAAATTAGACACATAGCTGTTGCTGATTATATGACTTCTAGAGTAGGTGATAGAATAGACCTTATAGGGGCTGATGCTGGATTCGTTGGCTCTGTGCAGAATCCTAACCTATCCCAATATACTGGAATACCAGTAGCATCTATCTGCTATGGTACAACAAAAAGATTCTTGGTTCCACACGTGAACAACAACTTTACCGTAGATAGAACAACTCTTATTTTTATTGTTCTTACCCTAATCAAACAGAAGAAGATTCGATTCCCTAAAGGCGGATGGTTTGGTGCTTTCACTAGAGACATAATGGCAATATACACAGAAGATGTCGTTAGCCACAATGGTTCAACGCTACGCAGATATAGTCGTTATAGCGATAGACCAGATGACTTTGTGCATGCACTTGGATATGCCTTATTGGTATGCGCCCTAAAAGCACACATAGATCTTCCTTCTATGGTTGGCATGTCTATTGATTCTTCATTGACTGCTCCATATATCAAATATACTGGACACGAGACTGGCCAATTTGGTGGAGGCACAATGCAGTCTTTTTGACGGGATCTCATTACAAGATCCCGTCCATGACTATCTCTATGTTTCTTTCATAGCCTTTTCTATGATTTTCAGTAAAGCAAATATAGTCTGTTGCCGTATGTCATCTTCTATGCTGATGATACCATCTTCAATAGATCCTATAACAGACAAGCTAAGACTAACAATCTCTGCGTTTACTTTTTCGAGATTGCTTGCGCTATTATCTACTGTACTAGGAGGCGGTACACTTTGGTTATATAAGTCTACCTTCTTTGTCGCATTAGATAAAAATTCCCTTAGTGCAACCTCATACGGATGGTTTTTACGCTTTTCCTTTAGTTCTTCACGGAGACTAATGACTTTTTGAGATTCTTCTTCCGTGAGTGGCTCAATCTTGCTCTTCTCTCTAAGAGCCTTAAGCTGGCCAGATATTATGTCTACTGGCTCATACGGAGCGAGGATCAAGCTATAGATGTCATGCTCTGTCATATCTTTATTATTCTCCGTGGTTAGTGTGATTGCTAACATTTGTTCTGAATAGTCTTTCGTTGTGTTGTAGCATTTTTTGGATTTCTATAAGATCCTTCTTCCTTTTTTGTGCTTTGTATTTTGCGTCTGCGTTTTTTAGTTTCTTAGCCGCATTGTGTGTTTGCTTTCCCATATTTCTCCTACTGGTTTAGTGTTGTAGTCCCCTTGAATTTATTTTCTAGATAAGCAAGCTCTTGCTCTATAGCTCCTTGCCTAGTAGTGCTTACAGCAATTTCTTGATTGTTGCTTAGATCAACTCCGACCCATTTTTGTCTAGCGTTATCAAATTCGATATTTGTAGCTCTAGAGATTGTTAGGTCTAGTTGTTTATACGTATCAACGAATTGATCGTTGTATATCCCTCGGACTTTGCCGTCTTCGCTTATGTATATTGTTGTAGTGTCTGTGCTCATGGTATTAGTAGTTAGTGGTTAATATTTTATTCGTGCCGCAGATAGTATTCGGAGTATGCATATATCATTTGGTATTACCGTGTGGTAAATGTCTACTATTTTCCTCTGTGAGGAGAATATAGAGACAGCATAATGTCACATAATAAATATCAAAATAAGATTGTCCCAAAGAATGAGACAGTCAAAGCAATAAAATATGTTAGATTTGTTCGTATGTTAAAGGGCGGCCTGTAAGGGACCGCTTGTCGGAGTGGTCCCCTGAATCGCAGGCAGAGATCCGGAGATGGGTGCGGATGGGTGGGCTGGATAGGCACGTTGCAGAGATGGGTTGAGGGCCCAGCCCTTGGCTGGGCACCATCTCTGGAACGATGCCTGGAAGCCTGACCCTGCCGCCACATCTTGGATCTCGTACGGCTATTCAGGGGAGGAAAGCTCCGACTAGTACACCTCACGGCGTAGCTAGCCAATTATAGATAACAATAATCACAAATTATTGTAAGAAGCAACAAATCTTTTTGTATGTAGTTCTGGGGGAAATAGATACTCGATGTAAGTACTCGGCCTTATCCCCCGCGTGAGCTGGCTCTAAAGCGATAAAATATATAAATATTTCGGCGTCCGAGGGTTGGCGATTATTTATATATTTGAGCTTTAGGTCCAGCTACGCGGGGGATGAGGGGGAGTATCTACTCAACATATTGTTCGGGAGAGTAGTCTATATATAAGCGAAAAGGAAACCAATCGCAGTAGCAGTATCTTTTATTCTTTTAGTATGAATGAATTGCTCGATGAACCGTTGGATGTGTTCCCTGGACGGATGTCCCTCGTGTCTTGGGTAAGCGGAATCCAAGGGAGCGTCCCAGTGACACGAGGGAAGGCTGTCCAGGGTGAACATCCATTCGAGAATGTCACCCTACTTGCTCCATCCCTGGGTCAGTTTAAAATAATAGACAGAAATACTATCTACATAAGCAGCAATTTTTATACGATTTGGTATGTGTGTTTGATTGTTCGTTTTATGGAGCGGCGTGTCCAGAGCGGGATACGCAGCGGTTCATTTGGCCTGCATGGTAAGGTACAGTCGCTGGAAGACAGGCAAGCCTTTCCAAGCAGGCCAGATGATCGCTGCGTGTCCCAGCTGGGGCACGCCGAGGTCAGAACCACTTAGAAGGCCGTCAGGTCCAGTTAAGGATAACAGTAAGGAATGTCCGTACTGATTTTGAGCAACAATCATTATGGATATGAAAAAGCATTGATATGCACAAGTGCACACGTGCTTCTGGTTTTGTATTTTCTAATTGGATATGCCATTAAACTCCCATGAGATTGCAAATCCAGTAAAACTTTTTTTCTATTAAACTTAATGCCGTTTTTCTTTAATAACGCAGACGACAATGAAAGGTTAATTTCCATGCTACCGTTATCAAATACTTTTACTACGTCATCTTCTACTCCAAGACCACGTAGGGCATCAAGGAAGTCTCGTAGCGTTGTGGCTTCTCGCACTTCTAGTTTAGAATCTTCAATATGGCTGTAGCCATGTTTCTTGCCATAGGCATAATCCATAGCACCATATACGCCAGTAGATAAAAATTCAGACAAAAGTGCTGCCAATACTGGTGGTCCTTCTGGTGCTTCTTGTAAATCGGCATCTCCCGTAAATGACCATGAACCTTTCTCTATAAATTGAGCATCATGGCATATATGCACTAATCCTCCTGTATTTATAATATCATTCTTGATAACTGGATACGGTATGTACCCAATAGCTCTAGGAATAGCCTTATCAATTTTTTCTATCCCTAATACTGACGTAAGTATCTTTGCTGAATTCTCTGACATTAATACGGCAGATGGTTTGCCATTAAACCCTGATCTTAGGGCTCTTAAAAATATGAATACAGCTTTTGCTGATTGCGGACATGTCTCTGACCACTCACGTAATCTAGACTTTACTCGCTGACTATATGATACAGCATGTGGTGTATATAGCATGGAATCTATTTGTCCTCCTATATTGTATGCATTATATGATATTCCATGCCTATTGATTCTACACCATGCAGTTGTATAATCGGTATTTTGCTGATTTAGTCCTACCAAGAACTTTGGTTTCTTAATGCTAGTGGCAATCCCTTCTAGTATTAATTTACGTACTAGCTGTATGTCTTCTCTTTGTTGTATCACTGGCAATGGAGCACTTATCTCTGCACATTTATCTGCTATGATAGATAAGAATTCTTTGAACTTAAATACCTTGTTTACGTCTATAAATATTTTTGCCCTATGTTTTTCGCATAGTAGTGTCCCTTCGATAGTATTGCCACTTTGGTGTATGTGTTCTATCTCAGGCAAGAAAGCGAAATTGCTAACTACATAATCCTTGATACCCTTTTTCTGTGATGTTGCAAAGTATCTACCTCCACTCCTAAACAATACCTTCTTTCCGCAAGTGGATATGGTTGATTCGCTACCCGATGTTTCCTTCGCTTTATTGAGTACCGATATGTGTATACCAGATACTCTAGCGTATTCATCAAGCAGCTTAGATCTTATGGCTGGGCAAACATTATGACTAGACAGCATTATGTTTGATATAAAATCTATGCCTCCATGCTTTGTGCTGTAGTCTATAATATCTTTCTCTAGAGTCTTACAATGCTTTTCTGGTGCCTTGAGAATATGTGTATGGAAAATCGTATCGTTACCCAATGGCAACCTATGGACAAACGCAGGAGGATTGCTATCTACGAAATTTATGATTCTATCTGGTTTTTCGTCGTGCTCCAATATGAGCAACAAAGACGTAGGCTTTTGTGTAAAAAGTGGTTCGCTTCCAGAGGAGTGTATCACCCCTACTGGTATGCTATTGGCCATTGCTAATGTGCTTATATTAGCGGCTATCTTTTCTGATTGCGTCCCTATCCATCTGCTGTTCCATGGTGACTGATCTATGTCGCTAGAGAAAGAAATCATGTTCTTGCTGCTGGTGAGTTCAGTATTTATCTGTCCTATGAATTTCCCATCTACTGTCGATATGTAAAGGGATGATGGGATTCCAGATTCATCTCTTATCAATCTAACCGCATACTCACGACATTTCTTAATTGGAAGACAACTATAGTATCCTATGATGTCATTCATTTCATCGTTGGTGACGATACTCCAATCTCCGTACCCGAGCAGCTTGCGCATAGAATTGTTGTATCTTTCTCTGCCACGACAATGATATAAGTATATTACTTCTATGCCTTTGCTTTTTCTTATTGCATCTTCCGCCTCTTGATACGATAGTTCTAAATTACATAGTTGGTTTTTTACTTTATCCCAACCATTGTTCAACCACACAGCACTATATCCCACAGCAGTACAGAAAAAATTACCGCAAGTACTTTTGAAGAATCCATTGTCTATATGCACCATATAGTTAAAAGAAACAACGCGATCACGCCCTATTATTTTAATAGGTGTACTTTTTTGCTTTGCTATTCCTGTGATTTTATTTATAGTCTCTAATAACATACATATAATATGCACTCTACACCTAAAGATTACTACTCAGACATGGGGCACAATTTGGTAAAAGTTTTTCATAAACAAAGCTTACCTGATTTTGTAAAAAACGCAACACAGTCTTCACAAGAAGAATTAAACTCATTGCCTGATGCAGCATTTGCTGACAAAACTGCCAGAAAATTACCACTTCACACTCCAGAGGATACATACATTAGTGCTGTATATGAGAAGAGGTGTAATGGCGGAGATCCAGAAAGAATGGCCACTATTGAAAAGGCTGCATCGTTTTGGAGTATCTTGGATGCCGTTAATAGTATTCCTACTGAAGAACAAGTAGAAGACAAGGGTCGCCCAAATACATGGCAAATTAAATACGCATCAGAAAACGGAATCACATTTTCCGCAGAGGGCGAAGGACTAGAATCATTGCGTGAAGCTTCCGAAGTATTACACAGAAGCAGAGAAATGAATGAAATGCCATTTACGGATAGAGTAAAGGTTGGCATTAAGTTGGCTAGTGAATTTGCTAAACTAGATCAGTCTGCTGGCAAATCTGAATTGCCATTTGCTCTAGGGGCATTAACCTGCTCTAACCTACCTAATCCAGAAACGATTTGTAGACACCTATATGCACGGTCAGCACATACATCCGATAAGGTTGCAGCTATGTCTTTAGTAAAATTAGCTATGGAACTAGAAAGCTCTACCGATAGAACATTGAGTGATTATCGTGAATTGGCAGAATCTATCGACAGCTTCGATGAGAAGTATAATCTGAGATACCTTTACAAAAAGGCATTTCCTAATGCACATGAAACCGTATTCAATACCAAGAGAGCCGAAGCAGTAGATCAATGTGGTGTTGTAGACATTGGTGGGCATAAATATAGCGCACACGAACTTAGTAAACTATCGGACAGCTTTTTGTCTTCTATTACATCTAAGCACAGAGATTGCGTAAACACTAGCGATAAGGTTGCGTATATCCAGTCACTATCCAAAGAAGAACAACGTGCTTTGCTTCCTTACCTAGAATATATCTTAGGTTAAGTTATGAGTAATGCAGCTAGTATGCTTAGCCTCTTCAAAGACAGAGGCAACAAACAGCCAGTAACTCCATCTAATGATTTGCTGAAGGTAGCTCTGTCTGAAGGAGACTACATGGGCAAAGAGAAGCAAGCATGTAGGCAGGCCTTTATGACAGAAGGTACTATGGCTACTATTTTGCATGTGGCTGCTATCAAATTGTTCGATATAGATGTATATGACTGGGAGCCAGAGACAATAGAATTAGAACTTATTGACGAACTTAAAATCAATAAGCTGTTGTTGCCTGAAACCAATCTTAATAAACTTCATGCCATCATCGGCGCCATCAAGAGCGACAACTTCTATAAGGATTGGCCATCATACATACAAATTTGTTCAGCTCTTGTTGGAGAAGATACGATGGAAGAGCTTGCCGACATTACAGTAGAGGAATTAGCATGGGGCATAATAGAAGTAGCTCTCAATGATGATGACTTTTCTAAGCTATCTTTCTCGCCAGATATATGTGCGCTCACGGGTATAGTACTAGACGAAAATGGGTACGTATCTCCACCAGCGCAATTATCTTTTGCCAAGATGCCATATAGGTATAGAGGCAGTACTCCAGGGTCAGAAATACGTCACGACTATCGTAACTCAAAAATCTCTGAAGATAACTTAAGTGAATTTCTTAGAGATCAGATTATTGTCCTACATAAGCAAATGAAGTTTTTGCCATGGATTGATGAGGGTAGTTTAAAGCTCGCTACATACGAAGCTAAAAAACTACTAGATTCACTGAAAGAATAACCACCTCTGGTAGCTACAAAAAATATACTATTTTCTTAGCTAGGAATAGGAATAAAAAAGTTAGGTCAACTTAACATTATATACGATTATATAAATGTTAGATCAACCTAACTTTTTTTATTCCTTTTTTTTGAGCATCCGCTGACTAGGCGGATCACCAAGCTCGTGGCACCAAGTTCATGCCCTGTAGCGTCGGACTACTTATAGGAACTTCTAGTGGAACGTATTCACACTAACGGCAAGACTGGTCTGCCGATACGTTTATGGAAGAAGAGGGATTCGAACCCCCAACCAAGCGGTTATGAGCCGCCTGCTCTGACCATTGAGCTATTCTTCCTAAAGAGTCCGCAGTCCAACCAAAGTAGAGGTGTTGGACTGCGGTAGTTTTTATAATTGCTTAGTCCATATGCATACCGTAGCGCAATTCACTATAGTATGTTGTCAGCTCACAAATGACGTCCACGAGCTGATCTACATAGGTATAAATACCTTGGACAATATATTATGGAGATAATTGCACATAAAGAATGCACCCCTATAGTAGTTAAAAAAATATTATATTATTAGCGGATTACCGCTATCGTGCCGTGGATGATGAGCCCTATATACTCACCACCCACAATAGTTTTTGTTACCCAGGTTCTATTAACTGGGTTTGTTACTACAATCAACTAGATACATTACTTCTTGCCGAAGACGTATCCAATTGCTGCGGTCACGGCAGTTACAGCTGCCGCTCCGACAAGAACAATGGCCGCAACTTGCGCTGCGTCCTCTTCTTGTTTGCGGAGCTTTTCAGCCTCTTGCCGTGCCTTACGTGTTTCAACTACATCTGAAATGAAGTCAAACATAAAAGCCTTTCTATGCAACCCTGATTGTCCTCTTTTTTTTGGATTCTATCCAGAGGGTTTAAGAAAAGATAGTCAGGTTCTATCAGTCTTTCCTCGCACACACTTGTGTGCTTTCCTAGTCCACAACGCTATAGGAACGCTGCAGACAGATTTAGTCATTCAGGAATTTCTCTTCCTGGTGTGACTAAATTTTTACGCTAGGGTCTCCAAGACCCGAAATATCAATTAAATATCCCGCCAATTTGGCGATGGGGTAAGCCACCGCAAAGGCGAGAATGCCTGCTCCATATGCCAATAGCATAAATGGAGCTTTTACAATAAATAGTGTAGTTTCCACAATATATTAAGGCCGAAATTGGCCTATAAAATACACCCCCCCTAGTATCTAAAAAAAAAGCAGGAGTTGTGTTCGACAACCCCTGCTTTATATACGTATTTGTTATTCCTCCTTAGCTTCTTCTTCCTTCTCTGTGATGGCCTTCGTGACCTTTTCGATCACAGGCAGAGCAAACTGCAGGATTACGGCAGTTGCTACTGGAATGGCGATATTCATGATCAGCATTCCTGGAAGAGTTGATGTAAATGGAGCTGGAGTAGATTTTACAATGTGAGAAAACATAATACTTTTTTTTTCTTACAATAATCCATGCAGAGCATCTACATAGATTTTTATACGCACACTAGAGTGTAACTCTAGATTTCTGAGCAAACTCTGCTCAATATATTATGGGTACTTTTCTATGAATACACACTACCCCTATGGTAGCTAAAAAAAACGGAGAGTGGTGAGTTCTCCGTTTTTTTCTTCTATGTAAACTATAAGCCAATGACTTGGCCAATACCCCATATGGAAACGACATAGAGCGTAACTACGCACCCCATCCCAAATAGGGATAGGGTTTTCCCGTCTTTAGTCTTTGCTGACGCAGCAGCAAAAACCAAAAACAGAAATATTATTAGATATAACCCTGTGATAATGTATGCGATTTGCATATTTTTTTCTTTCTATTTTAATTGTTTATGTCCTTTCTATCTATAGGCATCTATAGCAATAGCTTGGACAATATATTAAGGACGAAATTATCACATAAAGCACGCCCCCATAGTAGCTAAAAAAAAGGGGAGAGCATTGCTCGATCAACCCTTTCGATTACATCTTTGTGTCCCCTAGAGGAAGACAAGACAAAGAGCCCAACACTCGTCTCAGTTTGGCGATGACCTTATAGACCCTATAGAATACAAGGTGGGAAATAATATATTACTCGTGTTGGTGTTTCATATATTATATTCCCGTCGGAGAGCTGGGCAGTCTCCTTATTTTCGTGTTCCGCCCCATATGTTTATTGTGCCTGGGATTCCAAATTGTACGCTTATTATAGCGCGGCACTACCAGTCCTGCCCGACTGATTTCGTCAAGATGCAACCTCATGCTCACATAGTCTTTTACGACGATTTTAGCTTGTGAACATTACCCTATTGCTACCCCCATGCATGGGCATAGCAATCCGTACCTACTTTTGTAGTCTGTATATGTCTTGTCAGGATGTATCCTATACTCACTGGGCATCACTCCAGCTTTTTAAGGCATCCTCAAAGTCCTTGTTGTGTATTATTATCTTTCTGCTCTTATGAGCAGAGAACCTAATACAGTGGACAACATATTAAGGCAGAAAAGTACCCTAAAAATACATACCCCTCACTTGCCGCTAATGACATTAACTATGTAATCTTTAAGGGCTTTTAATTTACCGCCTGTATCTTTCGTAGGCTCATCAAACCCACCAAAGTATTTTTTTACATAGTGTGCGGCAAATGGAGACGCAGCAAATGCTGCATATGTTGGTACACCTATAAATGCTTTTGCTCTGCCTCTAAATGAATGACCCATGTCTTTTAGCATTTTGGCTCCACGAGCTGATGCATCTAATTCTGAATATAGTATAGGAGCAGCGGCAGCTGTTCCCGCCGCCGCTATCATCTTTGAATTGTTTTCATCTTGTGCCAATAAAGCCCCCATAGCACCAAATGGAGTTAGTTTTTTACTAAGCCCATGTAGTGATAGAAGATTCTTATTGCCCATTCCATGCCCTATTTCGTGAGCAAGCAGACCAGGGGCTTCGTATCCCTTTGGAATATGTACAGCACCAACTGCTGGATGAGCATCTACTGGAAAGTACATAGGCATAGCTGTACGTGCATCTATTGTCTTTAATTGCATCTTAGCTTTTGTTCTTTCAAAAAAAGATGGATGATTCTTTATTTTATCCTCAAGTGTTTGCCTAGCCAATATAACATTTGGCTCTTCATTAAAATTAGTAACTCCGATAAGGTTATCTGTCGCAATGCTATTTAGATTCTTTATTGCAGCAGCATCTTCTGGACCAGAGGCTCCCATATAGTTTTTAGCGATACCCAAATATCCTTTTTGCGCTAATCCAGTACCTGACATTATAGCAGGAAATCCAAGTAAGCCCCATCTCGCATCAGGTCCCTCTTCGTCTCCACGCATAAAGTCACCAATGGACTTTCTAATCCCATCGGAACTAGCAACCTTCTCTTTGATTAAGTTCTTGGCTTCTAAAATATTCATAAAATTAATATCCTACTTTCCCAGGCAATGATTGACCAAACTCTTTTCCGTACGCTAATGCTGGAAGCGGATGCTGCCCATGTATGTCAGACTCAGATGTTTGTAGTACATTCTTCTTGAGATTCTTTTGGATATAGCTTGTACCTAGTTGTGCCATCCAATTCCCATTGTAGCTAGGTGCATCCATAACACGAACCATATTAGATACGAATGTAGGTTCTTCGTCATTCACCAATAAGTCAGTATCTCCATTTCGATCTAGTGTATCTGCTATCCTAGGGGTTATTTTAGTCCCAATAGTATAGTGCAATGCTGGGGCCTCTAGGTATTTACCTACAGAAGTCTTTGGGGCAGACTTATATGAATTATCTCGTGGTTGATAGCTTTTCTCAAAATCAGAGTACCTTACAATATCATCTGGCAAATACTCCGAAGTCTCTTCTGGGTCTACCACCTTAACATGATCTACAACAGCCTTAGCTACTACTTCAGCATTGCGTCTATTTACGTTCACGCCATTTTGATTAAAAATATCTTTGATTCCTTTGACGAAACTCATCCTACCTTCACCAAGTCCTCTTAGTCTAGATATGTCCGCTGGATTGATG
>Ga0316610_1000064_pt1 | contig 27841 bp, 38 predicted proteins | sample MIS2017111B_MG_FD_207677 | JGI IMG/M metagenome (GOLD analysis project Ga0316610, IMG submission 207677) | Microbial mat bacterial communities from Middle Island sinkhole, Lake Huron, Michigan, United States - MIS.2017.111B | ecosystem: Environmental > Aquatic > Freshwater > Lake > Sediment... | reverse complement strand
TTAATGTGGGGAGAGAGTAGAAATAAGATAAACCAACAGCAGTTAAAATAATTTTTCCTTTTTTTTATCAAATAGATAGTGATAACTTATTCAAACTAAAAAATAGTTAATTTGCGACAAAGTTACTAATATTTTAATGAAAAACTAGAAAAACGGCTAAAAGTTATGTTTTTAGCCGTTTTTTATTACCTAAAAATCAGTTAAAGCTTATTGGTTTTTCAGCTCTAAATACCTAGCTTTTGCTTGTTCGATCCGATTTTTTGTAATTTCAATATACGACTCATAAGTTTCACCACCTATAGAATTTCGGTTTAAATTTAAGCACGCTTCCAAAGTTGTGCCACTTCCTACAAAAGTATCTAAAACCAAATCTCCTTCGTTGCTGTACGTCTTAACTAGCCACTCACATAAATCAAGCGGCTTTTGAGTTGGATGTGCTGTATTATTTTTTCCTTGTGGCACTGAATAGCTCAGTACACTAAAAGGATGTCGTTTCCCATCATTAAGATACTTTGCAGTGGGTGTTTTCCTTATGCCCTGATAGAGAGAAACCTGCGAGGTATTATTTCTTTTGATAACAACTTTACCCACTTTATGTCGAGCCAGTGATGATTCAGAAACTGCAACACGTTGGGGATTATATGTTGATTTTTTAAATTGATTGGTGAAGACAAGGATGTATTCATGTGTTCGGAATGGTCTAAAATTCACATCCATAAAGTTGGGGCCGCGATTTTTTGACCATATAAGCTCGTAACAGCTTTTAAAAACCTTGTGACTTCTTAATTCGACCAGTAGATTTAAGTCACAAAATGAAAGCAATACACCGTTTGGTTTTAATACTCGCTTACACTCTTTTAGCCATGCTTGAAAATCAAGTCGTGGTTGTTTATCAAAATGCAAAGATGTCGAGTAATACGGTGGGTCAGTGAGAATCAAATCAACTGAACCATCAGATAGTCCTGCCAAAACTTCAAAACAATCTTTTTGTAATAAGATAGGAAAAAAACACTCAGTCATTAAAAATACCTGTTATTTATCAAACTACGAAACGGCGTTTCGCATTTGGAAAGGTTACAATGATAGTCATGGTATTTTTGTGATACTCTCTTTAAAACTACAATAAACGGATATTAAAAGTCATTTAAAGTAGGTACTCTGCCAAAATTTCTAAAATATCTTGCCCGTCATCTGCCGATAGACCCAGATACGGTCTTGCTGGAATATCTCCCCACAAATGAGGGAACTGTGCTTTAGTCCCGCCAAACTGCATCATTGCCGCCTGAACTTTATTTGTACCGATTGCCACACCTGTATTTCCCAATGACTGGTAATGAATTGATTCTGCCAGATAACCATAATTTACCAGTGGCTTGTCACCCGCCTTATATAATAGAGTGGTATTGCTGTTTGATGCCCACACACTGCCATCGGGCGCAGTCCCCGTTTCAAACCGCTGTTTGGTGGATTCGGTTAAAACCTCACCGATTTCTAACATAGCTGGGCGCAAATTTCCCGCGCGTAACTTTAGTCTTTGTAGGTAGTTGGCAGATTGTTCTAAGCCATTAATCGAGATACTTAACATAAATTATTTATTGGTGACTTTTGCTAAATCCGCTTTGAGTGCCTCGGCAATAGCAGACGGGTAATCTATCAGCTTTTGTTCAACTAACGATTTTAAACTTGCTGTGGTATTCGCGCCTGGTGCGTAATCCCAACCGTAATCAATCCCTTCGGGAAGCGTAGTAACCTCCCCCGTACTCTTATTAATATGCTGATAGTTACTATCTTCGGGTTTTCTGCCTTTTTCGGAAGCCCTAACCGCCACAACCCTACAATGGCAACCCCAACCATTCGGCGGATAATGAGTTTTCCACCAGGGATGATTTGCTGGTAAAACCACGCCATTCCAAACGTTTTTATGAATTTCACGGGGGTGTTGTACTAAATCGCTATGTAGATATTTCCAGTTGGGTCTGACTTTAAGCAAATCAGGATCAGTCAATTGCTGATAACGTCCTGCTGCATAACTAGTAGACAGATTTGTTTGATAAATCACCCGTGTTCGCCAGTCACGCCCTACCTTATCGCCTTCGCCCGTCCAACCTGTCCAGCCATTTTTAGCAACGACATTCTCAAATTCTTTCCTAAACCACTGAATGGTTTTACCCTCTGCGATAGAGGTATCAACAGCAAGGCGCAAATCATTCAGCAAATCCGCTTTAGCTGCACCTGCGACAATAAACGCCCTGTCATGCGCCGCTTTTAGAATATCGTCCCAACGTTCAGTGGGTAGATTTAACTTTTGCTTGAAAAAGGCAATTTGCTCATCAAACGGCAGTTTGAAATTGCTGTCTTGGGGTGGATTAGTAGTTGAAATGACTAAAGGCATGGCTATTTAGTCTCATTGATGACATCCACCTGCCCTGCTAAATCCGCACAAGCAAACGCCATTGTCATAATATTTTCGAGTTTCTTGCTGTCTAAATCACCGTAGGCATTCAGCAAATTATCTCTAACTTTTTCTAAGTCATTTGCATCAGCAAAAGCAATGGCTTGAACTTTGCTGACCATTTGATTTAAGTATTTACTACTGTTTTCAGCTAATTGTTGGGTGTAATCGGTAACGGGGTCTGTATCATCATTAACTGCTTGTGCAAACTGCGCTACTTGAATGTCGGCTTGTGAATTTGGCAATACCGCCTCACCGTTTTTAGGTAGTGGAATTTGCAAGCGTTCATGGGCAAAGGCTTGTGGAATCTGCATAAATTCCCGCGCATCTTTAAACACATCCACCCATTCCTGCCTAGCTTCCGATTCCTCGTAAAATTCAAAACACGGTGGCTTGGCATTGGCAAAATTCAACTCTGTCATCCACACTAGCAGTTGATTATGCGTATCTTCGACAATAATTCTGTCCGCTGAACCATTATCCTGTTCGCGTGCGCTATGCACTTTAGCCGCAGCAAAACTGCCTTGGGCGTTGATTTCAGTTGCCAGCGTTTGGCTAGTTAGGCATTTGCTCATTTCTGCATTGCATAACGCAATCAGACGTTCTTGTGGTAGGTTTCCTGTCGCATTGCCCGATTCAATTAACTCCACTTTGCCGGCATCGGGAATGGCAGCCACAGCATCTTCAACCATATTCGCTAAACTAGCCGCCAGTTCATTAATTTTGGCTTGGCTAGTGCCGTCTGGATATTTACCGACTGCCCAAGGAATCCCGTACTTTTCGCAAAAACGACTGAACCAGCGAAAGCCGTTATGTTTAAAGGTGTACGGCCAGAAACAGCTTGATAGCAACGCCACGCCGTAGGGATTATCATAACTAGGCATATGGCGGCTAACTAAAAACTTGTAATCCGGTACAGGTTCGCCATCAATTAGATTGTTTTTAGTGATAATCCGCAGTTCGTTTGAATTGCCGTAAACAAAACGCTTATTCGGACGGTCAATCAGCATCACCGGAGTCATTAAACCGTTTTGCAGTTCCCAGACAATTTCGTGCGCACGATAGCCGCGCAATACCGCTTCGTACATTGTCCAATTTATATCTTGCCAGCCAATGCCAGGTGCGGGGCGTTTCTCATAGACTTTTTTAGCGAACTCAAGCGCGGCTATGTCTTCAGGTGTATCAGACGCAGCAATTAAACGCCATTCATATTGTACGACATTGGTATGCAGCGTTCTTATTTCACCAGCAACGTGTGCATCGGACATAATTGCTTCAAACACTTCCTGTGTTTTTCCCATTTTGCGCAAAATTGGATCAGGATTGGGCATCAAACTCATTGCATTGTAAAAATATGGGTCAGTTTGCCTTGAAGCTATTTCAGTGCCGAGTAGTAATTTTTTGGTGGCGCGTTTTAGTACGTCAAACATGATTTAACTATAACCTAATCTATTTTTAGCCAATAACACTAAATCTTGGCGTGATATTTCAAGCTTTTCTAAAGCAATTTTTAGTAATTCGCTATCCTTAAATAGTTCACCGCGACAATAACCACAGACTGAATCAATCCCCGTTATGACAGCATCATCTTGGTCAATAACACCTGCTTCCTCGCCGCATTCAGGGCTACAGTATTGATTACCACAACTGCAATAGACGTTATCACTATGATCGTTACCAACGTCACCACAATGAGAACAAACAAAATAACTAACTGACATAATTAATACCCATTTAAAAGATTCTTAAAAAACGATTTCACTGGCGACTTACTCTGAATATTCGGAATGCCGCCCGCGCGTGATACTGCGATGTGATGCAACCAATACAACGCGCTTAAGCCATCATAATGATGACCGTGTTGGGGTTCAGGGAAACTATCCATTTCATCCAGCAATTGCGTTTGGTTTTTATGAAATACAATGCGTGGACTAATGCCGCAAATAAACGGCTCTAAAGATTCAATCCGCACCTCCATTGGCGCAACCGCCGTCACGCCAATCAGCGGCAAAGTCACGCCTTCTCTTAGTGCATCATCCATAAACGATTGCCGCATGTGTTCGTAAGCGTTGTTATTTTCAAAGCCCCATGCCATACAGTTAAATTCACGCTGAAAGGCAATTAAATCGCTGCTGAGTTTACTGGGCAAACGTCGCTTAATCACTGCTTCAATCACATACAAAATATTGGTGTTTTGGTCATAATCACCAATCAAAATAGAGCTGGGGTCAGAGCTTTCACCTTTTCCCATTGACGGGTCACACGCGCCATATTTAATACAATGATTAAAACGTTGCACCCAAAAATGTATATCGGTAAAAATCTTTTCATCATCGGTTCGCGCTTCGCCCTGCATTTCAGTCGCAAAGGCTTTGCGGCTTTTCGCCCGCGCCCGCATCAGGTTATACAAGCCACGCACTGACGGCCAAGAAACGACCGCGCCCCTATCCATTTCCTTTTTATGTTTCTTATAAAACTTGAAGGATGGCAAATCAGACTCTTTCGCCACATCGCCACGACCAGCGAGTTTCAATTCCACTTGCTTGTCATCATTCAGCATCAGTTCTTCGCATTGTTCCCACAGCTCCATTGCGTCTGGAAAGGTTTCAATGGCTTTGAAATGGTGGACTAAATGTCCAATGGTTCTTTTCGCGCGGCTAATCGGGTCATCTTTATGCAGCACCGTACCTACGCCTAAATATTTGACTGAACCATCCGGCGGCCCTAAGTAATCAATACTTTTTTCTAGCCAGTTCCAACGGTTTTCGCGTTCGGTCGGGCTTTTAGCTTCAGCATCAGTAATTAAATCATCACCGAGCAATAGCTTAGGGCGTGATGCCCCGTGAAATGTACCCCTAATCGCTTGTTCAGCTCCAAAGGATTCGATTTTGACGTTAGTTTGGCTGACCATATCGCCAATTTTCCAGACCGATGTTTTGCCAACCACTTCGGGAAAATCCAGAGATAAAGCCGCGTTATAGCTCAGTTCAGTTTTGATGACTTCGATTAACTTCGCTGGTAGCTTGGTTTCAGCTCCTAATAACACGATGTAATCAATAAACGGTGGAGTATCGCCTTGCCAGTTGATTTCTTGCCTAATTTCAGCCCGTTCTAATAAGCCTTGCACCACACACCAAACGGGCCCGACTTTAGTCAGCAGGGATGATTTAGCCTCACCACGCGGTGCAACCCACCATTCACGCACCCCACCCACTTGTCTTAGTAGTTTTGGATAGCGGTCACAGAAATGGCTTTGGAATAGTGAGCTGTCGCCGCGTATATGGTGTGGAAAGTAGGTATAGGCAAAAAACCTAAAATCACCATCACGCAATACCCGTTGTCTACGTTGTTTTATTGCTTCTGGGCTGGGGTCAATGCCGATGGATTCCGCCTCAATCTCGCGGCGCAGTTGTTTGGTGAGGTTGGATATTTCCTCTAAAAACTGCTTTTCAGTGAAGCTGCTCATTTGCCAAATACCTCATTCACGCGCACTGCAAATTTGTCCAGGATTTTGGCAAACAGTTCAGTTGCTTCAGGGAAATGCGTTTTAATAAAGCTTGCTAACTCACTAATCACTTCAAAGGCAATGGAAAGACGCGCTAATTTAGGACTGCCTTTGTTCGCTGCATTCATTGTTTTAACGTAAGCGTCAGACAGTTTTGAAATAGCATCGGCTTTTTGTAAACCATCAAAATTACCATTTTTAATATTGGCAATCGTGGATTTGAACAGGAGCGAAAAATCTTCCATAATTTCTTGCGTTACATCACCCAGCGAACCATTTGCCATTCGTGAGGCGGTACGCGCTTTGTTCCAGTCGTCGCCTGATTCTTTTGCTGCCCGTTTCCAGTTTAGTGCAGTAGCTTTAGAAACACCGTTTTTTACCGCAGCGGCTTCTATGTCCAGTCGCTCATAAACATAAGAAGCACGAACTGCTTGACGGGTTTCTGGCGAGTGAGCCATTAGAAGCCTAACTTTGATTTTGCAAGTTCAATCCCGACCATCACAATCGTTGAGATAGTTACGGCACTGATAGTTGATTTGGTTTCAACTTTATTAAGGCGAGTATTGTGGGCATCCAGCTTGTCGTCAAAGCCGTCTTGTTTAGCAAGCATTAAGTCCATTTTGCCTTTAATTTCACCAAGCAAAAGGTCGTTATCGTGTGGCATGGGAGTATCCTAGTTAAATATTTTTTGACTAGAATGGCTTTTCTGGAGGCAAAAAAAAAGACGTAAAATGTTTTACGTCCTTTCTTTTTCTTTGCGGGTTAGCTTAGTTTGCTATTTTTAGTGCGGTGGTGTCAAGGGCATATAGCCTTTTGATCGCATAATCGCTAGAAAACGATTGATGCGCTGAGCTTTTGTATTACTAATATGAGGGCTCCCTGACTTAGCGATGACTAACAATTCCAGCGCAGTTTGTAAGTCTTGCTTTAGTGATTCAGTTACTTCTTGTGACATTTTTATCTTTACCTTTCAGGTAAGTTCAATTGCTCACCGTTATTCTCATTCAGTCCTTGGCAGATATTAATAATCTGCTGTCGGGTTAAGTTAAATTCCAATGCTAGTTTGGATGCGGATTTTGTGTTGCGCAACTGCTGAATTGCCTGATTGCGAATCTGTTGTGTTATCTTGTCAGCTTTGGGAACAACAAGCACTTTCTCTGGCATTGCCTTGCACAAAACATCAACACTCTCGCTATTTAAAATTGCTAATAACACTTTTGCATTATGCGCATGGATAGGGATTTTTATTGATGTGCCGCCCCGCGCTGCAAGTAATTTGAACGTCTCAGGTAGACCAATCAAATCAACCAATGCGCGAATCGGGCGGCTCATAAGTGATGATACATCAACCTGAGACAAGTCCATTTTAAACCTCTACGCCCACACGTTTTGACCAAGCTTTTAGTTGCTCAATGCAGGTGTTTAAATTATTGCTATTTGCCCACTGCAAGCGGTCTTTTTGGGTGTAGGTTTTGCACCAAGCTTCCAAGGCCTTTTGTGATTTGTCCTGGACATGACCTTTATCGGCTAAGTTACACCATAAAGCATTTAGCTTTGCGATGCGTGGTGTTCGCCAATCTTTATTGTCATGGACAAACTTTTTACCTGTCTTGGTGGTCGGCTTAAAGCCACTGTCTTTCATGCGTTCCACGGCTTGGCATAACTGTCCTATGGTCATTGTTGTCGCTGAGTAATTGCCCGCTGCGTTTTTTGTTGCTCCTTGCATCGGCAGCCACATACCGTAATAAAACTCATTATCCCAGCATAATTGCGCCTTACCAAGTGCCAATAAGGTATAAAAACGTTTGCGATTATCGATTGGTATGTGTTTTTTATCCGTAGTTTTAGTAACCACTGCACTCATAATACTATCTCCGCTTCGGCGAGGCTGTCCTGAAAATAAGTAAAATCAACTGGCACGTCATAGGCTGAGAATGAGCCTGGTTCATACGCTATCTTGCCTAAATTATCCTGTTTACCCACTTCGATATAGAAACAAGACATCAGCTTTTTCCACGACCTAGTCAGCAAGCGCACACCTTCTGTAAAAGACTCATCATTAATACCGTCTTGGTTAGCGTCTGATTTAATCGCTTTTTGCAAAGACATGATGGATGACGGGGTTAAATTGCCGTTGTTATCCTTCTCAATCAATGAAATCAGCAGGCTGGAAACATTGGGGTCAAGTTGTTGCGAGTTGATGTATTCTTCAATTTTAGCTAGTCCGACTTTGGCGTCATGGCTAAAGGTATCTTTCGCGCGTCTGCCAACTCGCAAAATAAAGGGTTCGACATTAAACGTCAGGCTTTTTTGCGATTTGAGATTTCCAAAAACTTTTTTATCTTTGAACTCAACTAGATCAAACTTCAAATCCATCAAAACTTTTAGATCACTAAAAATTTCAGCTTTCAGTTCTTTACCTGCTTTCACCCATTCCAGATAAGCAATCGCGTGTTTTGGGATGATCTGGTTTTCAAGTTCGGTATAAGCCGCCTCTTTTTCAGCCATCAGTTGCGCCAAAGATTTTTCGTTTGTAGCGGCAACTTCTTTCAGCATAGTTGGGGGCAATTGTTCTAAAAACTCCAGCAATTCTTCAGGCGAAAAATCAGCCAAACGAAGCTGTTTTTTAGTGGGTAATGATTGTTCTTGTGTCATGATTGTTTCCTTTGGTGTTGAAATAAAATAAAGCCCAGGTAATTTTTTACGATTGCCGTGATGTCTGGGATGCTTTTTAAACCGCATTTAATCTACCTTTAATCTTGCTGTAGGGAGCTGAGTTAAAAAAAAACCCATAGGACTGTCTTTGAATGCAGTCGGGATTGATTTTCTTAGCTTGCTGCCCGTAAAAGACGCATTAGAAATTGGTAAGCGCGATGTTGTTATGCTCAAAAATCTTGCAATAACACGCCCGCGTTCACGCCCAATTTTTGCTTGCTTGTCATGTGACGGAGCAGAGAGGTTATAAAAAAATCCGCTATAAAACTGATAACCTGTAGTCTCGCTAACACAAGAGGTTATTTGTTTTATTGTCAACAGTGGTGCTTGTATTTGCAGTAATGCCGCGCATTTATTGCGAATTAAAACCATAGTTTGTTGAGCAGATAACTGACTTTTGTCTAAGCTAACCATTGTGATTCCTCCAAAGTTGAGTCGTGAATCCTAATTTGCGCATTTCGACTAACAACGAATACATAAGTGCCTTGGATCGTTGTGCGCGACGATAATAAAACTGACTATTACCTTTGCTTTTTCGGCTTTTTTTCATAGTTTTAACCTCCTTTTAATTCTTCAGGGGTTGGCTCAGGCACATTCATTTTTATGTCTCTGCCTGCCATTGATTCCTCGTTGACTTTTGCAATCAATGCCGTTGTAATCACTACGTTATCTTTAGCCGCCTTGCGCGATGTATTGCGGAGCAAATTGCGTAGCAACCGCCCTGAACCTTCCGAGGTTTGATAAAAAGCCTTTGCTATTTCAGTGCTAACCGACTGCCCCAAGTAACTTTCTACCATTAGTTTGCAATCGCGGTATTTGACTAACTTGATGGCTTTAGGATGAAAACCGATGCGGCTGTTAATTTTTCCCAGTCTACCCAGTGGGTCTTTTAACTTGACATGCAACTCATCATTGCCCACCAATAACACGCCAATGCCGGCAATATCGGATAAGCGTCGAGCAAACTTGATGGAGGCAGTTGGCAGCTCATCCGCCTCATCAATAATCAGCGAGTATTCAGAGCGTTTGAAAAAATTTTGCAAATTCACTGCCGGATTGCCTTCATGCGAAATGCCAGTGAGACTGCATAATTCGAGCAAAAATGACTTATGGGTAATGTCGGCAAAGGCTTCCAGTAACACTACATTACTTTTAATTTTGGCAAAATGGCGCAAGCTAATGGTTTTTCCTACGCCCGGATTGCCAATGCAAATGCCAATATCCTTGTCTAAATGAGTTCTTCGGCAAATTTGCTCAATGAATTTATAGATGCTTGTCTCAACAAAAGGGATTTCGCTTTTAATGGCTTTGCGATCCTCAGAATCTTGGATTGCAGCAATCATGCGTTGCAGGTACTCAGTCGGACTGCTGATGTACTTGCCGTTTAGGATTTGTGAGCCGGTTGCTGCATTAATGTCACCTGATTTACGAAACAAATCAGCATTTGTGCGATTGCTATCTGCTCTTAGCCAAGTCACAATAAAAGCGACTTTGGCTTGATCGTCTGTCGTGTAGGCAGCAGTAAAGTTTGTGTTTTCGTCGGGCATTGTTATAATCCTCTTAGGATATTTAAAAAAAATGGATGTTTACGGCATCCAGTCAAGGGCAGAGCTGTTATCAGCAGCTCTCTCATCTTCGAGTCCTAGGTCTAAGTAGGACTCATTAAAATCCTCATCATCTGCGATGAGGTCAAAATCGGTAGTTAAGTCTTGTAATGCGCTGGTGTTATCCTCCAGGGTTAAAATGGGTTTGCTGCGTTGTTTAAGTTCAGCAATGTCGTTTTCTTTACGTTTAATTTGTCCTGCCAAGCGTTTTTGTTCTGCTTGTACTAGCCGTGATTCTGGCATTCTGGCAATCTTGCTTACCAAGGGCGCAATGCAAATCAACTGTTCCTTTTCATTCAATACCCGCACTTCTTGGTCATGGTGCAAACTGTACTCAACTAATACTTCTTCACCGTTGTATTGCGCCAGTGCCGCATGTTGATAGTGGCGGTTATCCAGGCGCACCCCAAATTTACGCACGGTGCGGATTTCTCTTGGTTGCACTAACGCATCCGCGTGAATATGCACAGGAACTTGTTTTAACCCCGCATTCCAAACTTGCAGCGGCGTTTTACCGTCTAAAACCGGTTTAGGTTCGTTGTTATAATCCTGAATAAACTGCCTTACGGATTGCGCATATTCAGTCAGTGACGGTAAAGAGCGTTTGCCTTTTTCCACCATTTCCGGCAGGCGGCGGTTAATTTCAGGAGCCATGTCATGCCCGCAATAGCTTTGAAATTTCTTGTCATGCCGGTTTCGGAAAATCTTAAAGAATCCCTCAACCAGCCCTTTGCCTTTTGAGTTACCCGGTAAGGAATAGCTGGGCGTAATGGATAGGCGACTATAAAAACCACTCACTTCGTCATTCATCATCCGGGCTTTAAAACCTGAGCCGTTATCCAGAAACAAATAGGCCGGTACATGGTCATGGCTTAAAATGGCTTCTGACAGTGCATATAACGTGCTGATTGCGCTTTCGTCATTGGTTAAATACCAACCTGTGACCAAGCGTGAACGCACATCAATCCACAGTGTCAGTTCGGGTCTATGCAGATTGCCAGTGGCAGGATGTGCCACATAAGCGTCAACTGTATGACCGTCACCTTCATAGCCTTGTCCGACTTCCAAGACTTCGTTATCTCTGATTTTGTGCGGAGCCAGATTGTGTTTATAAAACTGTTTGCCCATTCTTTCAGGTGATTGCTTACCTAATGTCGCTGGCATGGTTTGTAAATACCGAGTCACGCGGTCTTTTGTTGCACTCTCAAAACCATGATCGGTACGCAACCAAAACGCGACATCGGCATAACCGGGCTTTTGTGGCGTGTTAAATAGCTCAATGGCTTTTTGTTCCCAGCCATAGACTGTGCGCTGTCTGCCTTTGTATTTTTTTGTTAAAGCTTCTGAATTGCCGTTTTGGTAGCTTTCCAGTTCTTCAAACCAGCGAAACAACGTGGCGCGGTTTGGGCACTTACCCGCTTTTTTCCCCTGCACTAATGCCAATGCGCTTAAGATTTCGCGCGGTACAGAACTTGTTTGATACGTTGTTTCAAAGGCTTTAATCCGTTGAGTTAGGCTGTCTTTTTCAACCGGCAAGCGCAATACAAAATCCAGCACGGTTTGAAACGCAGCCATTTGTTTGCGTTGCTCAGGGGTCATCTTGTCCTGAATATGCCGCGTGACAATTAACGCTTTTCGCGCTCTGGTCGTGGGCAAAACAGCGGCTTGAGCTTGTGTCGCTAAGGCTGGCATCATTTTTTACCCTTATTAAGTTTTTTGATGTCCCGTTGCAGATTTTCAGCAATTTTCTTGTCAGTGCCGTTCAGGGCATGTTTCAAGCTGCTTTCCAGAGCGCGGTCAAAGGCTTGTTGGTTTTTTATCGCTTCGGTCATCGCAAACAACTCGTCTTCGTGTAGTTCTTCAAGGCGTGGCATCGACATCGGCAGCAAGGGATTTACATTCCAAAGCTCCCGATACAGCCGCCCGATTTCCATTGCAGAACCCGCTACATAATCCGCTTGATGAATGGCTAAATAGCCCATCATTTGCTTGGCATCTTCGACATGCTCCGCTTGAAAGTGCTTCACGGTTTCAAACATCTTTCTCAGGCGTTGCAACGCGGCGTTCACCATTTCGGTATCTTGCAAAATCTGTTTTCTGAACACTTCCATGTGGATATGCTCCTTCGGGATTTCTTTCAGCTCTTGCAGTTGCTGACGGGCAATAAACAGCTGGTTTGATTCACGGCTGGCTTTCGCTTCCAACTTTTCAATTTCTTTCTGCTGCTTGATGACCGTGCGTAAATCCGACAGCGACATTTTTTCCAGTTCGTCAAAAAAATCAGTCTGTATCCAATGCCGTACCCGCTCTGGGGTTTCTTGCGCTAAAACCAGTTGTTTACGCAACGGTAATTTGATGATTTTGGCTAATACCGCATCTATTTCTTGCTGTTCTTCTAAGTCAGGGTCTAAATGTGGGTTTTCCAAAACGGGAACGCGTTCCCGTTTTGAATCAAAACTCGCTAGAAATGTTGCAACCTGCATATTTTTTCTAGCTGTGCTGTCATTAATTCCTACAGATTTCAACCATGCGGTAAATTCGCCATGCTCAAGTTGCTGCTTAATCACCACCAACGCATAACCGAGCTTTAAACCCGCTTTAATGTGGTTTTCATACTCGTTTAAAGCCCATTGCTGTTGTTCAACTAAGGTGCTGGGCAGGTCAATATCAATCCGTTGCCCAGCGGTCAGTAGGCGTTCTACTATTGCCTTGGTTTCGGCGTGCGGGTCTTGTTCCGGTTGAGTTGTGAGTTGTTTTGCCATGTTTTGTGATTCCCTTGTCTGAAGCAGGCTAATAGATAACCCGATTCAGACATCAATTAAATCGACTTAGTCGTCCAATGCCAATGCGGCTTTAGCAGTAGCTTTCAGGATAATTCCACCGATGTACGCATCCGTTTCACGCTGTAGAAGGGCAATAACTTTTTTGTCATAGATGTAACCAGTCATTTCGCCCGTTACGGTGTCGTAAGGAATAGCAAACACAGAGAGACCAGTATTTTTGGACTTATCAACATAAAAAATGCCAATAAAATCACTGCCAGAATCCAGCGACTGAGGAAAATCCAATGCCATAACAACGGTTTGATTTTTAATGGCAAAATCAGCAAATGTTCTAAAACACTCTTTGCATCCCAGTCCGACCAACAAGGCAAAACTGGCTTCGTGCGCCGCATTTTCAGCTAGCAGTGGAAATGGGTATAGCCCCATTGAATCACTGTTTTCGATATATTCAATTTTGATAAATTTTTCAATAAACTCAGTGACCCACGCGGGTGTCGGTTGTTGCTCATTCATAACGCACCTGCTAATTTTTCCAAGGGTGAGGGTTTGGCATTGGGTACGGCAAAAACGGTACTCATCAGCGAACGCTTAAAACAAAACAAGGTCTTGATTAGTTTGCGCATTTTGCACCTCGTGGCCAGATAGTAATTTCTAAGTAATAGCGGTCTAAGTGCCGATTAACTTGTTGCCAGTACACTTGCTTGCTGATTTCATGGTTGAAAAAATCCTGCCAGTGATCGGGGTCTACTAACACAGTTATTTGCTCCTCAGAGACTGCGTAAACGGTTGGATTTCCCAATGCGCCACACACTTTTTTTGCGAGTCCGCACGGAAAAGGCTTAACACGCCCTTTAATCGCTTGTGGGTTTAAGGTTTCGTGCAGGTTTTTTTTCCAGTCATCTACAGTTAAGCCATGACTGACTAGAAAAATAACTAGCGATTGCGCTTGTTTGAGTGTCATCATGATATTTTCCTGATAATGTCAGTGGGATTAAATCCGGCGGCAATACAGCATTCCAGTGGATTAGAAGGGTCGTTTGCAGTACGCAGAATGCGCTGGAACAGTTCTAATGCTGTTAAAGTACCGCCGGCATTCGTCAGTTCATCCAAAATAAATCGCTGTAGTTGCGCCTGTATTAACACTGAGGTGGACAGCTTAATATCATTGGGTGTGGACGGAATTACTGGCGGATATACACCAGAGGGGATAAGCGATAAGCTCTTGAACGGAAAAAACCATAAATCAACATTGTGCGCATACCCGTCCGCAAACTCAATCTCGAGCAGTGTTTCAGGTGTGATAGGGTAAGCCGCATAATTGCTGGGTAATATGGGTGACTCCATACTGTCCGCGTTGTGAAGCGCATAAACAATACCGATTTGTCCGTTCGGGACTAAGACAGATTTGCCTATGATGTCCGACAACATTAGTGGATGATATAACGCATTGCGCGGAAAGTAACTTTGTCTGCCATCGGGAAAAGACAGCAGATACTGATGTACAGGTGGCGCATAATCGCGTTGCAAGATGGTAGCAAGCTGACCGTTGCGCTCAGTGCTGAAAGAAGCCGAAATTTGCACTATATGTCCTTTTTCAAGCAGCATTGGTTGTGCTACAATGGCTTCGCTTGATTTATTCAAATTTTCAGTATTAGGTGTTACGGAAGTTCCCGCTTCCGCTAACGCCGCCTGTTCCCCTTCTTTGATAGCGTCTGCTGGTGGATTGCCAATTAAGTAAGCATCGGCACAAACCTCTTCAAGCTTGTTATGGGTGATATACATACCCTCTGTAAGCTCATGTAGCTCAAGAGCTTGAAATGCAACATCTTCGCTGACGCTTTCCATTGATTCGATAAGGACTGTACTGACTTCGTGCAGCAGGTCTTTAGCAACTAAAGATGTATAAGTTCTTTGGCTAAATGAGTTTTGAATTGCAATGGGCATAATTCCAGAATTGGAATTTATATGCTCCATAACGGCGGTTTGCCGTGCGGTTAATTTTAAGCTCATGATAATTCTCCTTTGACTAAGCCGAGTTTCTCGGCGATTTCGTAACGAGTCCCAAACTTGGGTTCGTCACCGCGTGTGGCAGCGTAAACCTGCCACTTGGTATACCCTTCTTTTTTTCCCCACTCTTCGAGCGAGATTTTTAACTTGCGCCTCATACGGTCAACTCGTTGTCGATAGCTGAGAGGTTTTGCGTGTCTACTCATAGTTTTTTTCCAAAATTAGGTCTATATTTACTATTACGTTAGTCGCTAGTAGCGGCTAACGTTGAGCAAAGTATAGTCAACGTTCGTTGACTATGTCAACAAATGTTTTCTTTTTTGGAGAGATATTATGAGTTTTGGTCAACGATTGGCTGAAGAACGTAAAAGGATTGAGCTTAATCAAACAGATTTCGCTAGGATTGGCGGGGTTACAAAGACTTCTCAGGTTAATTATGAGGCAAGTGAAAGGTCTCCAAATGTTGACTATTGGCAAGCAATAGCGGCAATCGGTGCGGACGTAAATTACATTTTGACCGGCAAACGCAGCGCGCAAGATAGAAAAATAAAGGCCTTGGCTGATTTGATGGATAGTTTAAGTCCAGAGCAACGGCAAGAGATTTTGTCTGGCATTGCGGAAAAGAAACGCCTGAATGAATTGGAAATCGCAGTAAATCAATTGCGAAAGGCGGGCTAAGGACAGCCACATAATTTTTTATCCAATATCAAAGTATTGGATAAAAAATTATGAATAGGTGAATTAGATGGAAATTGAAATCAATAAGTTAGAGCTATTTATGACAACGAATGATTTATTGATGCGCTGTTTGGAGTTGCTTGATCAAGTGCCGGATTTAACCAGCTCAGAACGCGCAGAAGTTGAAAAAATGCAAATGATAGCTGCACAGATTTTGGACATTGAACCATTAAATAAAAAATAGTTGTATATACAAAACGGACAGAGGGCGGTCGGCAAATAATGAAAACTATTGAGGTATTCGATAAGCGATCATGAGGCATAAAAAAACCTGACAGGTTTTAAAAACCTGTCAGGTTTAGATTGAAACAGGAGGATTTTTAAAGCCTAATATTGTTAGCTCGAGCAAACTCCTCAAGGCGGCTTTCTTCATACGCATTGGTCATCTCATGCAGAAACTTAAAGCTTTTGAAAACATCCTCAGCCGCATCTATCGGCTGTTTATCGACAAGTAATCTGCCAAGCGCAGAAAACATAATTTTACGGTTTAGTTTTTTGGATTTAGAACAAGAACATTTCATCGGTATATTCCTAAAATTGAGAGGTTAAAAATGAGTGAAAAATTTAAAGTAGGCGATTTAGTTAAACTCAAATCCGGCGGTCCTGTGATGATTATTGAAAGCGAAGAAAGTGGCAAAAGGTTTGAGTGTCTCTGGTTTGGCATTGAAAAATATCATCGCGAAAAATTTAAAGAAGAACTCTTGGAAAGAGTCAAAGACAGAGGCAGCGAATGATTAAGATTTTACCTTTAACGGCGGGTTAAACTTAAATCTATAACGTGACACCTAAAAAACACAATCGTGGTTTTTACGGATTTTTAAACGGGTTTTAAACACGGTTTACATCGTAACACTCCAAGATAAAATTGACTGTCTGCGTAAAAGTATGACATTCTAAAAAAATACCCCTCACAACGCAGGGCGTAAAATATTTTACGTCCTGACAGCAGTACTTCCACGGGACATAATCTTGTCCCATGAAAACACAAAAAAACTCCCTATTAGACTTCAAAGGCTTTGACGATTTCGTTGAAGTGTTCCGTGCCGGTCAGCAAACCGATAGCGCGGGCAAACAACACGTTTGGACAGTCGCTGATTTAGACCAGATGGTTGCCAATCATTCGCCTGCACCTATCGTAGTCGGGCATCCCAAAACCAATGATCCAGCGTACGGTTGGACACATGCACTCAAACGCAGCGGCGATATTTTGCTGGCTAAATTTGAGAATGTTGAGCCGCAGTTTAGCCAAATGGTGGCGGATAAACGCTTCCCCAATCGTTCCATTCGCATTGTCAAAACAGATTCTGGTTTAAAACTCGGTCACGTTGGATTCTTGGGTGCGGTTCCGCCAGCTATTACAGGCTTAAAACCCATTGAATTTAATCAGGCTGGCGTTGAAACATTTGATTTTGAGTGTTACGACTGGCAAACGCCCAGAACCGTTGTGCAGTTATTCAGAAACTTACGCGAGTTTATCCTGACCAAATTCACACCGGAAGAGGCTGATAAAGTTGTTTCAAATTGGCAATTAGATGATTTATCAGCCAATGCAGACAAAATTTATCAAGATTGGCAACAAGACCAAGCTGAAATAACTCCAAATGACCCCTCTCAATTTTCCCAAGGTGACGATATGCCAACAAAAGAAGAACTGGAAGCAGAACAGCGCAAAGTCGCTGACTTTGCTGCTCAAAATCAACTGCTACAACAACAATTAGAGACCGCAAAGAAAGCCGCTCGCAAAACCGAATGCCAAGCTGTTATAGATAGTTTATTGCAAAAAGGTGTCAAACCTGCTGCTTTAATCGGTGTCGCTGATTTTATGGCGGCACTACCCACTGAAGCTGAGTCTTTTGAATTTTCGCAAGGCGAAGGCGATAAAGCACAAACAGTTAAAACATCATCCCTAGAGTTCTTTAAAGGGCTGTTAAACCATCTTCCAAGTGTCGTTAAAACAGGACAATTTGATTTTGGTGGCAATGTCGATGCGCCTAATACGACTGATGGGATTGTTAAAGCCGCTACGGCCTATCAGTTTGCCGAAAAACAGGCAGGACGTGAGGTTAGCGTTTCTGAAGCTGTAATTTATGTAACAACAAGAGATAAGTAAATGGCTAATGCACCCTTCCCGATTCAACCGGAACTCACTGCGATTGCGGTGATGTACAAAAACAAAGGCATGATTGCTGACCGCGTAGCACCACGCAAACCGGTTGGCAAACAAGAATTTAAATACTTAAAACACGATATGAGCGAAGGCTTTACCGTGCCTGACACAAAAGTTGGACGCAAATCCGCGCCGAATCAAGTTGAATTTCGTGCAACAGAAGTCACAGACTCCACGCAGGATTACGGTTTGGATGATGCGATTCCACAGGCTGATATTGCCAATGCGCCGGTTAATTACAATCCATTAGCGGTTGCGACAGAAAAACTGTCGAATTTGATTGAGTTAGACCGCGAAGTGCGCACTGCCAATTTAGTCTTCACCGCTGCAAACTATGTCAGTAGCTCCAAACAAACCTTGTCAGGTACTAGCCAGTTTTCTGACTTTACCAACTCTGATCCTATCGGCGTCATTACAGCGGCTTTAGATAGTATGGTAATGCGGGCTAATAAAATGGTTATTGGACGGGCTGCGTTTACCAAATTATCCATGCACCCAAAAATCGTAAAAGCATTTTTCGGCACGGCTGCGGATTCTGGTATTGCGACCCGTGATTTTATTGCCAGACTGTTTGAACTGGAGGAGGTCATTGTCGGCGAGTCGTTTGTGAATACGGCGCGTAAAGGTCAAGCCGCATTATTAGCGCGGGCTTGGGGCAAACATATCGCCTTATTGAATGTGGACAATGCCGCCGATGTGAATAGCGGGGTTACTTTTGCACTCACAGCGCAATTTGGGACGCGGATTGCAGGCTCAATACCTGACAGTGATATTGGTTTACGCGGCGGTCAACGATTGCGAGTAGGTGAATCGGTGAAAGAGCTGATTACTGCGCCGGATTTGGGTTATTTCATTGAAAATGCGGTGGCTTAAAAATGGCGGCGGTAAAAAACGAAGGGACTGAAAAACAGTATCGGGTGCAATGGCTGTTATCGCATAACGGCAAGGATTTTAACGCGGGTGATGTTTTGTCATTAACTGATGATGAAGCCGCGCCATTGTTAAAGTCTGGTGTAATTACATTACAGGGGTAAATCATGTGTATTAAAAATTATGTAGCAGGTGCTGCGATTAATCCGTATCGGATTGCAAAATTCAGCAGCTCGGATGGGGTTGTTATTCAGGGGGCTGCGGCAACAGATGCGTTGATTGGTGTGTTTGATATTCCTGCGGCGGCTATTACCGGTAATCGGGTTGATGTGGTGCGTAATGATTTTGCTCAGGTTGAATACGGTGGCACGGTCACGCGCGGGGATTTATTGACTGCTGATTCGGTGGGTAGAGCGGTAACAGCCTCATCAGGTAATCGTGTTGTTGGTACTGCGGAAGTATCTGGTGTAGTGGGCGATATTGTGTATCTGTTCGTAACGGCTGGTATGGCTTAAGGGGAAAACTATGGCTACAGTTAAGTTTGTATATTCAGCAGAACAAGCAAAAGCTTGTGGAATAAGAAAAGTCTTAGTCAATGGGCGGTGGATTGAGTACACCGAACGGTTTGATAATCAAAAAGCTCTGTCAAAGTTCCCGGATGCTAAAACTGTGCATATGGGGACAGGAAAAGAGCCGGTTAAATGAGTTATTGCACGCAGGCTCAAATGATAACGTGGTATAGCGAAGAAGAGTTAATTCAACGCACAGATAGACCACCTTACGCTGGTGCGATTAGTTCAACCGTTTTGGATGAGGCTATCGTGACGGCCGGACGCAGGATTGATGGCTATTTGCGCACTGTTTACACCTTGCCACTGGCAATTGAGATGGTTGCTGACAGCGAATTGCCAAAGATTTGCGGTGACATTGCTCGTTATGAGCTGTATGCCAATATGACGCTGGATGAAAAATCAGAAGTGCAAATCCGCTATGACAATGCGATTCGCTGGCTGCGTGATGTGCAGGCTAAACGGGTTAGCTTGGGCGAACAGGATAACAGCGTCGCTGAAATGGGCGACGTGGTGATGGTAACGGGCGTGTCGCAAATTAACTGGAGCGGTTATTAATGGATAATTATTTAGCCGCCTCATCGCTGATTATTGCGCGTTTACATGACAAAGTGCCGCAAATTGTAAAGAGTAGGGTTCGTGCGGCACAGTCCGAAAAGTGGGTGATTAAAAACCCACTGGATGATTCGATCAGCGTGATTTTTCATGATGATCAGCCAGTTGAAGCCGATGGAGGTCAAATTGATTGGGGCAAAAACCAGATTTCTGAACAATTTTGGCTAGTTGTGATTTCATCCAAAAATGTGACAGATAGTGGCAATGCAGCGCGGAAAGAGCTAGGTGTAATCGCATTAAACGTGTTGCAAGCTTTGCAGGGGTGGCTGCCATCAGCAGAACATAGTGAATTATATCGCCGCCGTTGTCCTTTTAGAGTGACTGACGATGAGAAAGGTTTTGTGCATATTAGTTTTTTGTTTTCCACAAGGATAGTTATAGATGGACTGGATAACGATTTTTAAAATCAAATAGAGAGAAAATAATGAGTCAAAAAGGTTTTATTGGCGCAGGTATTTTGCGCATTGGTATTCAAAAAGCGGATGGCACCTGGGGGAATGATTTTGAAATCGGGAATACTGAACTGTTTGATGTGTCAGCAGATTCTGATGTTAAAACGTTAATTTCCTATCGCGATGACGGTACCTTCGGTCAGGCATTCGACACTGATGTGCAAGCCAAGCCGACCCAGATTAAAGTCACAGTGACCTCAGTTACTGCACAGATTTTAGCGTTAGCGATGGCAGCAACATTAGAAGATGAAACGATTGTGGCAGGAACAGTAACGAATGAACTTTATACTGCGATGAGTGCGGGGGATTCGTTTCGTTTGGCACATGAAGACATTTCAGCCTTAGTCGTTTCAAATGATACAACCAACGCTGTTTTGGATGCGGGCGTTGATTACACCCTCACCAAGAACACCATTACGATGCTAACTGGGACAAGTATTGATGTTTCTGTTGGTTACGCTTATGGCGGTATCAATTGGAAACGCTTAAAAGGCGGTACAACCAGCTTTACAGCGCGGCTGGACATTCGTGGGCTTAATCGCCGTAGCCAGAAAAAATACCGCGTGTTTGCAGGCAATGTGACTTTGCAGTCTAAAAAAGGCTTTAGTTTCTTAAGTAATGATTTTCAAAAGCTGGAAATTGAAGGCACGGCGAATATTGACCAAGACGCAACCTCGGATGGGCATGGTGCGCCGTTTGTGGTGTGGCTTGAGAAATAACTGTGCGTAACGCAAAAACGTTTCAGATTCGTAAAAACCTTGCCGTCACGGTGGCTGAACTCACTGTGGTGCAGGTGTTGGAAATCTTTTGGTTGATGGGTGATTTTTTTTACCCCACTGAATTTGAAGCGTTTTTGCAAGCCCATCGTGTTGATGCTTTAGCAAAGGCGCGGGAATTGGTTAGTTTTACACCTGATTTTGACCTTGAAAAGCTTACCTCAGAAGAACAGCAAGCGTTAATGACGCATTTTGTTGAGGTTAATCAGGCGTTTTTTAACGGGAGTGGCGAGACACAAACGCATAATGCACATGGGATTGAACAGCCGGATTTAAGCGGGTTTGAGCATTATCAAGCGTTGAGTGCAATGGTGAATGCGTTGGTGCGTTTAAAACATACCGAGGTTTTGAGCTATCCGGTCAGCCTGTTGAATGCGGTGGTGGCTGAAATTGGGAAGGATAACTAAAAATGTCAAGCGATTTAAAGCTAAAAATTCAAATTAACGGTGATGCGACAGGCGGCAAGAAAGCTGTTGATGATACTGAAAACTCAGTTAAATCACTTGGAAACCGCGCAAACGAAACCAAAAATTATCTCACTGGGCTGTTTGGCATCAGTATTGGTGGATTTTTTACGACAAAACTTGTCGAGGCAGTGCAGGTCATTCAAGATTTGCGTTTAAAACTGTCTGGTTTAACCACGTCACAACAAGATTACGCGAATTCAGAGGCTTATTTAACGGACTTATCGGGTCGGCATCATAAGTCGGTAGGCGATTTAACGGATAATTATGCAAAATTGCTCGTTATGGAGCAGAGCGGCGTAATTACGCGCCAGCAGTCCACACAAATGCTTGAGGGTTTTAGTAATGTCATGTCGAAAACGGGCGCAAGCTCGGTGCAGACTGGGCAAGCCTTGTATGGGTTGTCCCAAGCATTATCACAAGGGACTGTGCAGTCAGCCGAGTTTAATCAAATTATCGAGCCGCTACCTGGACTAGGAAATCATATTGCCGAAGCATTTGGAGTAAAAACGGTCGGCGCACTGCGAAAATTGATTGGTGCAGGACAGGTTACCAGTGAGGCTTTTGGTGTTGCGATGGTTAAAGCTCTCCAAAAGTATGATGGTGCGGCTGAACGGTCGGCTGGTACACTGACTGCAACTTACGCCGATGTCAGTTCAGCTTATACCCAGATGGCGAAAGAGGTAGAAAAACCCGTGGCTGGATTAGCGACTGGTACGGTAAATCTCGGAAAAGAGGCGTTTGGCTGGATAAAAGAAAATAAGAATTTGATTGCAGGGGCAATCGAATTGATTGCTGCGACTTATGCTGGAAAAGGGGTTGCGGCGGTCGCTGCTTATACCAAATCAATTTATGCAAACCTTGTTGCGCAAAAAGAAGCTATAGCTGCGACTATAAAAGAAGCAGAAGACAAAGTTGCGGCGACTACAGCTGCACAAGCCGCAGCCGTTGCAAAAAACAGGGAGGCACAAGCGAATGTTGCTTTAATAGACTCAAATTTGGGGCTGGTAAAGTCGAGTTTGCAGGTTGAAAGCGCGTCATTGGCTGCTACAAATGCAAAAATTGCCTCTGCTCGTGCGGCTGTCTCGGCATTAACAACTACGTTAGATTTGGCTGAAGCACAATTAGTGTTGGCGAAAAACGAATTGGCGGCGGCAGAAGCGGCTTATTCGCAAGCTTTAGCGAATACCTCATTATTGAGTTCACAAGCAGCAACAATTGCTAGCGCACTAAACCAGTCAAAAGCACAAGAAACCGTTGCGGCATCCGCATTAGTAACAGCCTCTGCCAATGTTAATTTGATTCAATCGAACTTAGCTTTGGTAAATGCTGACCGTGCAGCTGAATCGGCAACATTAGCCTCAGCAAATGCGCAAATTGCTCGGTCAAAAGCAGCTATTGCTGCAATGTCGGCTACGACACAGACAACCTCCATCCAATATTTATTACGGCAAGAGACAGAAAAATTAACTGCTGCTGAAAGTGCCAGAGCATTATCTTTGTCAAAACTAGCAACGCTAGGCTCAAAGGCTAGTGCAATCAATGAAACTTTAGCTCTTTCATCCGCTCAACAATCCGCCGCGCAAACAGCCCTTAATCAAGCGAAAGCGAATACTGCGGTACTCGAATCTAATTTAGCCTTGGTGAAATCAGATATTCGGGCAGCAACTGCCACTATTGAATTGACCAATGCTCGGATTGGTAGTGCAAAAGCAGCGATTGCCACACTTGAATCTGATACGCAAACAATTGAAAGTAAACGGTTATTGACAATCGAAACGGCTAAATTGGCGGCGGCTGAGACAGAGCGGTCAGCGTCACAGGCAAGGTTGATTGCATTGAGCAAACAAGCAAATGCAATTGCCGTGCAACAAGCCGCTGCTACGCAAACCCAAATCGCCGCGCAAAACGAAGTGGTTGCAGCGAATATCGCGCAAACAGCCTCACAAAATGCCTTAAACGAAACCACTGCCCGTAGCGGATTATTGATGACCAAACTGGGCGGGGCAATGAAATCGGCATTGGCTTTTGTCGGTGGTCCTATTGGTGCTGCGGCAATTGCGTTGTATGGGCTTTATTTAGGTTTAGAGAAGGTGACTGACTCGGAAGGAAGGGCGGCGGCGAAAGCTAAGGTTTTTGCCGATGCGGTTTCGCAAGCCAATGAGGACATTAAAAAAATGTCGTTGGGTGAAGTTGGTTTTGATACTCAAAAAACAGAAAAAAATATCAGCGCAGTTAAGGCAAAAGTGGCGGAATTAGAGAAATTTAGCTTTAAAAACCTATTTAACTTGGGGGATGTGTCATCGCAACGCGCTAACTTATTGCAACAATTAGATATTTTAGCTGAACGCAAAAAACAACTCGTTACTGGGACAAATGAAAAACTAATTAACTTTGATGGCTCTAAATTATCTGCTGAGGGATTGACAGATGAACTCATTAAAACTCAACAACAAATTGATGATTTGACGGCAAAAATTGAGCCGCTGAAAGCCAAGCAAGGTGAAGGAAAATTAAGCATTTACGACCAAACTGCATTACAACAAGATGAACTGCGCTTGAATGCCTTTACAGCAAAAATGTCTAATTTAAATAATGACCCACGTGTGAAAGATGGTTCGATTGCGCCATTGACTAAAAAACAGGAAAAAGCCGCTGCACAGCAAGCAAAGCTGGATGAGAAAATTCAAGCCGAGTCGTTTAAAAATCAATTGTCTACATTCAAAGATGCCGAAGATGAAAAAGTCAGATTAATAAAAAACTCAGGGCAAACGCAAAGTCAGATTGATGCTCAGGTTTTTCAGACAAAGCTTAAAAGTGCGCGAGAGGCAACTGATTTTATAAAAGCCCAATATGTGATTGAACGCAACGAAATGGTAGCGCACGAAGGCTTAAAAGTTGACTTTACTAAAAAGGAACTTGAGTTTAAGAAAGCCACTCTAACTCAGATTCACGATGCGTATAAAACCCAAGTCACCGCCCTAAACGCCCTTGAGCAAGAACACCGCGACAAAGCGATCGCTCTCGACAAAGAGATTAAGGATGTAAAAAAACAAGGCGCGGCGGGTGAACGTGAAATTGCCCGTGCGGGCATGACAGAAGGCGAAGTTGCGGCGGATAAAACGCTTGAAATAGAGCAGAAAACCGCGCAATACCGCGAAATGATGCGTAATAAAGACTATACGCAAGCCGCCGAAATCGGCAAAGAACTCAATGCCCTGACCAAAGAACAAGGCATGGATGCGGTTAAAAATGCAGCCGCAGGTGATAAAAAGAGTGCCGCACAAACCGCGCAAAACAACTATAAGCAATCGATTGACCTGACAACGCAAGCCTTGGAAGCGCAAAAAGCCGAAGAACAAGCCAAAGCCGCCGAAGTCAAAGCACAAGCGGATTTGCAGCGCAAAGCTTTTGAAAATGTTGGTAATCAGATTCAAGCTTTAAATGACACCTTGACCAAAGGCGCAGCGTTAAAAATTGTTGTTGACAGTAGCGAAGTGGATAAAGCCAAACAGAAAATTGACGCGCTAAATACAGAAAAGTCAGTTGATGCGCCAACACAAGAAAGCCCTGTGCCTGCACAGAAAAAGATATACAAAACCGTTGTAGATGGCAAAACAAGCTACAGCGATACGAGTACAAGTGATGCAAAAATCACCCCGCCACCCGTGCAAAACACGCCACTGCCAGCGCATATTTCGGAAATGATTAAACAACTCAAGCCGTTGAACTTGCCTAATGTATCGCAGATTCAAAATGCCCAAACAAATCAAAATAAGCAAGAAAAAGTCTTAGGCGTGTACAAACTTGAACTCGCCTCGCCCGCTGGAACAGTGAATGCAACGATTAAACCTGAAGACAAAGACATCTTTGAAGCCTATCAACGCTATGCAAAATCGCGTGGACGCATGACACGGGACGGTTATTGATGGCAACGTTAGGCGCGATTAATTTAGGCGGCAACACGCGCTGGATAAACGAATTTGCCGATTCCGCTGTTGAAAATAAACAAAAATGGACGGAAGAAGGACGGTTGTTTGTATTTCAAAAAGTGAAACAGAAGTACAGAAAGCTAAATTATGACTGTGGCTGGCAAACTTATCAAACCATGCAGGCTTTAGCCGTGTTAAAGGATAGCGGCGCAGTGTCAGTTTTAACGCATAACGACAGCCGTACTTTTAATGTGATTTTAGACAAAATTGAAGCCGAACCTGTTCGAAATACCAGCTATCATGCCGCTGATAAAAAATTTAGTGTTGTGTTAACTCTTTTAGAAGTTTGACGATGGCTAAACTTACACACATTGTTGATTGGACAATCAAAAATATTCGCATTGAAGCGCATCCTACACCGTCACATTACGGCTGGAATCCTTATGCGTGTTTTACGGTCTATCCAGTCAGTGGTGTCATCGTGCGAGCTACTGTAGGCACAATTACCAGCAAAGGCGGCACATCAAAACTTGTGTCTGAATCTGTGTCAGTTACAAAGCGACTAACGCAAGTTGGTATGGTCATTAACAGTTTGGTATCGTACAGCGGCGTGTTATTTGATGAAAATGACAATTTAGTAACCCCAAACTTTAGCGTCAGCAACGGAATGTTATTATGCGCGGCGGATTGCACGGGAAACGTGGTAATTGAATATTATGCAACCGTTCACTTGTTTGAGTATAACGCGCAGATTGACAATATGGCAGGCGGCGGCGTGAACATTAAGCGTGGTCTGGTTTTCGCTTATGATGCCAATGCGCCGAAAAACATCACGCAATACGAAATACCGGAAAATCCGTTTAGCGCAACAGAACAAGTCCGATTAGCCCGGGTCTACAGAGAAATTTTAGTGGCTGATAAACGTTATGAAATGCCCGAGACACTTACCGATGCTCAAATCGCCTACGCGCACTATCCATCGGCCGATGTGTCTGAACTTGATGTGTCAACGCGAAAAGATGAGCTAACCCAGTACGAACTTTTGTGGGACGGCTTTAATGTGCAGCATCGTGACCGTTACACCAAGGATTGGTGTTACCCAACTACGGACAGTGCGCAAGGGTTTTTCGGTGTAGTGTGGAAATTTTCGGAAGAAGTGCCAGAAGAATTGGCAACTAATCAACAGGTTATTGACGCGCTTGCTGCATTAAAACTCAAATTTGGAGTTGCATAATGTTCAACTTTGCTGATGAACCGCCGTTAAATGTCGAAAACAAAAAAACCAGCGGTTTTATGTGCCAAGCCCCCGCGCTGCGTTTTATTCCCACAAAAAAAACGGGCTTTCAACCAGAAAAAATCCAACAAAAACAATGCGGTAATATCGAATGGACGGATGGTAAAATCACATTATCTTGGGACGGTTCGCACCGTTACCAATACCAAACTGGGCGAAAAGTCTATAAAAATGGGCGGGTTTTTTTAGATTTAGAAGCGATAAATATTGATGGGCAAATCATGGGGTGCGCGGCAAAAAGTAATATCACAGTCGTTTTTTTGTGGTCAAGTGGCAGTATCAATATTCGGTTTTTCCAAAAAAAACAACCCTACATTCACATTACAATCGCGTCAAACTTAACGGGGTTTATGCCCTTGCAACTCGCCGCAATCAATAAATCAGTCACTAAATCCGCCTTGCTTTTTTCCGATGATTTTACCAACCGTCTGATTTTAATTGACCTTGACACAACAAATAATGACCCTAATTTGTGGGCAGTGAAAACTTCGGAATCTAATCAAGATTTGCTCGGAACATCAATTCCAAACGGCTTTACCGCTACCATTTTAGCTGCGGTTGATTTTAATGAAGACGAGCGGGTTGATTTTTTTATAACAACAAAAGCTACGAGTGCAACAACAAATACTTATGTGACAAATGAAAGCAGCGCAGCGAAATGGGAATACACAAAAAGATACAACTTTTGTTACATCGGCGGCGATTATTACAGCGAGCTAGATCCTCTGTGGAACGTGCCTGATTCTGGTGGACAAACATGGGATCAGAGGGCGACATTTCGAGGCACAAAATACGAGGGCATTACTGTCAAATATAATTACAATGACTCGACTTTTACATCAAGCGTGCAGAAAGATGTCGATATAAACAACAACATCGGCAAACAACACTTTCGCGC